>Ga0157364_1000315_pt1 | contig 29815 bp, 17 predicted proteins | sample AttsexASBM2_FD_111476 | JGI IMG/M metagenome (GOLD analysis project Ga0157364, IMG submission 111476) | Fungus gardens microbial communities from leaf cutter ant in Ribeirão Preto, State of São Paulo, Brazil - Atta sexdens ASBM2 | ecosystem: Host-associated > Fungi > Mycelium > Unclassified ... | reverse complement strand
GCTTAAATCTTGTACTTCATCTTTTGATATTTTATATTATTACTTAATATAAGCAACATTTAGTAATAAAAATATGAAATAAATGAAGAAGAATATCTGTATAGAAAGTATATATATATATATTATAATAAAAAATTTAAGTCTTGTTTTGTCAGCATTAGCAATATTTTTAGAAAAGGTATATTTTTGATCAATTTATCCAAGTAACAAGATAACCTTTTAATAACATCAATAAAACATGATTATAACGTTCCCTTGTTGGGTATGTATAGTTGATAATAATCAATGCAATTTTATTATAAATTTTTATATTTTCATGGAAAGAAAGAGAGAAGTTTACTGCAGAATATTTTATATTCATTGTATATACATATTTGCAATTATGATAAAGATTATAAAAAATATTTTTATAAAATCAATCAATATTGCATCATCATGAGGTAAGACTGATAATAAACTTATGAAATATAATAATTGATATAAATACAAATGTCAATTGTAAAAATAAATACTGGCGTTTTACTTCGACGTCTTTGTCTTTTCATTATTGTTATTTAATAATTATTAAATATTGGATCTTTTTTTCGATAAAGTATTAAAACTAGATATTAGTTAACTAGATATTAGTTAATTATTATAAGTTATAATGTTAAGGTTAATTATTGTGATGCTTCTTATTCAAGTTATTAATAAATCTTTATGCAATTATCGATAGAATAATAAGAATTGCTTTATGTTGCATATTCATTTGACTTAATAATTAAATACTTATAAATTTTTAATATATTTCACAAAAAAGAAAAAAATGTTGACTATAAAGAGGCAAAGTAGATCAATGGATCTCACCCATGGAACATGTTGAGCAGTCTTGGGATAAATTGAGCCATGAAGATAATCGTTTAATAAGATTATTTAAAGCAACGAAAGCATTATGTTAATTAAATCTTTATTAAAGTTTTCATCTTATGTATAATAATTTGTAATATTTTTTCTTTAAATGTGTTTTAATTGACAAATTGAAAAAACTTTACTCTTTATAATAAAAGTTAAACATAAAATATCTCAATAGGAGATAAATCCAATGGTCTAGCCGAATCTTATATATTATTCTATGAATTTATATATACTATTATAATGTAATCCAATAACTGCACGCTGAAATGATTTTGCGGTCTTGAAATGCAAACTCCACTGAATTCCACTGTAATACCACAGTAATATCACAAGTCAATTTAATTTATGATATTATTGCAATAAAGTTTAATAAAGCATTTCAAGACTGAAAAATCATTTCGACGCGCAGTTTAAAGGATTACATATGTAGTATATAAATTCACATATACAAATATACAAAAAAGAGAAAGAGAGAAAGAGGAGGAAGAGAGAGGCAGGACGAAAGGAGAGAGAAGAAGAGAGCGAGCGAGAGAAGAGGGGGGAGGAGAGGAGAGAGAGGAGAGAGAGAGAGAGAGAGAGAGAGAGAGAGCACTCAAGATCCAGCTAGATTGTTAAAAGCATTTACCTCTTATTGGTTGTGTACTATTGGTTGTTCTATCCGGTTCTATGAGAGTCTTAGTTTAATATTGTTTATAAAATATATATATCTTTAATTGTTAACATTTAAATTACGAACATCCGAGTTTAACGGTAAAATATGTCTTTAACATTTAATAGAAAAACATCAATCAAGATAGATTTTCTTTAACCATCTGAATTTATAATGTTAGGTGTGGAACACCTCGGCCCAATAAGTTCCATATCGATGTCGATTAAAATATTTTTTATAATTAAAAATAAAATAATAACTTGAACATTAAAGTTAAAAAGTACACTAATAACTTATATAAAAAAAACAGATTACTATTAATCAATTACTATTAATCAATTATCTGTAGATCAAAAAATAATACTCATCTAATAATTTTTACTTTTTATGCATAAATACGAAAAAGCGTCCGTGTTCAGCTGTTGACAGTCGAATACAGATTATGTATTCAGCTGTAATTTCTGTTTTAGTGCTTATGTAAGCATAGATATGTATATATTATATGTATTTTAGTTACATATTTGCATTTTCTGCAACTTGCCCCGTTTATTACTTAATTATATAGATTATATTATATAGATATATATATTAATTAATTCTTTTATTAATCTTATATTTTTAATCATTTTTATTTATAAATTAAACATTTTCGAAGGAGATTTAGAAGGGTTATAGAGGTACCATTTAGGCGATCGACCTAAATTATTACTTTTTGCAGCATATTACAAAATGATTTATAACAACTTAATTTGTTATTGGTGAAAAATTAAAATATATAATATATATATATATATATATATATATATATATATAATAATAAATGTTTGAATCAACAACAATTTCCAATGCTCATTTGCGTACAAATCAGTACCACATAGAAAATATAAAAAATAGCATAATTTAAGTGATACACGCACACACACACATTTGGCAATTCTACATAAACAATAAATAAAATAACGAGTAAAAGTTACGTGCAGAGGCATATAAAAAGAGATTATTAGCCATCCGCATACAAAAAAGTTATTTATGATTACAAGAAAGGAATCGTGATAAATCATACTTCATCTTTTTCTAAACTAAAAGTGCGCGTTCCATTTAACGTTCAGTTTAATCTTATTTCATTGTTTCAAATATTAATCAAGGATGAATGATGCTCGCGAGCATTGCGAACGTTAAGTGGAACGCACTCAAAAGGTTTGTTCGCATGCTCCAACATGCTCCTACCATAGCTTCTATTCACAAGCGCATTCGAGTGAGTATAGGAGCTGGTAGAAGCATGTTAGAGCATATTGGAGTGATGCAAACAATGAAAATTAGAAAAAGATAAAGAATAAGATAAATCGAAATTAACATTTATCTACATCGACAGAAGAGATTTAAGTTAATCTATATTGAGGGAAATAAACAATAGATGAAGATAATTTTAATTGAAACGCTGCCAACATTCAGATAGCTGCGATTTCGTCGCATTTGTAGTACGTCCAAGTAGAATAATTTAATGAATTTCGACTTCGGTCTGTAGCTTTGGTTGTCTGAATGTTATGTACGCATTGTACACTCGCTAGGCACTTCTGGTTACACATACATATACAGATTTTCTTTTCGAAAAGATCTTTTTGAAAAGATCTTGGAATTAAAGAGATCCTAAAGCTGTCTGTATTATCAATTCAGTAAGACTTATATCATACGATTTACGTGTCATTGACGTATCACTACACACTACTACAAAATCACATGCACATATACATATGTATAAATTTTCTAATCTTTTATTTTAGATATCTAGCCTAATTGTAAGAATACAATATTGTTTATTCATATAATCCCCAAATCAAGATGTTTTATACATACAGAGCATAAAACTTACATAATAAAGCAAATATTGTTTGTAAATCGATCTATAACAACTGCAATTTTCAAATTTTTTTGACATAAAATTGATTGGTTTGGACTATATTATTGTTTATATTTTAATTATGTGGAGAAGAATTTTTAAATCTGTATAAAAGCAACTAGAAAAATACCTATTTGAAAAATAATTAGTAAAACAAACTTTAGGATCCTTCCTTTAATGATCAAATTGTATGAGAGAGAGAGAGGGGGGGGGAGGGGGCGGGAAAGAGGGAAGGAGAAAGAGAGAGAGAGAGATGTATATAACCCACCCACTTCTCATCATCATATATTTTATCGGAAAAAGACCTTTCAGAGCAGTCGAGTTCCTGAACGGGCGAATAAATGAAACATTACTGGATTGTCCTCGACATTTATAAAAAATATTTAATTACTAATTAATGTAATTTATATAGTCTAATCTAAAAAAATATATAATTTATAGTCTAATCAAAGTATTGCGATTAATAAAACGATTAATAATTGCGATTATATAAAACTAATTATATAAAACTTCATTTTAATAGATTTATATATGAAATGTTATATAATCATGTTATTAAGCTATCGTTTTGACCTAAAATTTTCAGGTCTAAGAAAAAATTTCTGGTTGAAAGAGAAAAATATGCATCCTGTATGGGTACGGATCAAAAAGAGAAATCTTTTCTATTTTCTTGAAAGAAATATTGTATAATATATATAATAATCGAAAGTGTATAGTATAGTAATGGGCATAGACACATAATTCTTAGATTTTTTGAAAAAATATATAATTTCCTATGATGTATAATTTCCTATGGCTCCTATGGCGACAAAATACTACGTATTTGTCATGAATAACAAAAAACAAATTCATGCGATAAATCAAATTTAAACAATTGTAGAATGAAGCTACAGCCAGCACATAATTTATAGCAATAAACTATCTATAAGCTTATTATGTACATAATCGGCTCCAGGATGACAAAAACCAGAAAAATAACAGCAGCAGTAAAAGTAACAAAGTATTCATTTTCCAAACGGAAGAAAATATTATATACATATAATATTGTAACATATCTTAAAATTCAGATTTTCTAAATAGAAAATAATTTATTAACTTGTTTTGTTAAAACTGTGTTTCCTTAGAATTTTTTTTAGAAATTCGTGAAAACATGGCATATCAAACTTTTAACATGTCTATATATGAGAAAAATTAATGTGAATCATATAGTGAATGAAACGATAATTTTATTGATAATATTATTTGGCAACATCTTGCTATTTTGTTTGTGTTTTACATAAATTTTTTTTTAATTTAACGGAATCACATGCTGTTGTAAATATTAGATGTAATAGATGTAGTAGAAAGTTAGTTTAAAAAAAAAATTTATAGCTAAATCTAGCTATAATATTGATATTGCATTTCAAACAAATAAAACAAAATATAAACTTTTTATATATATATATATATCATAATGAATATACGTTGCGGTTCGAGTCACGCTTACAATACTTAAACACTACTGTTAGTGAATTCGATTAGACGCATTAGTGCGCACAGGTGCGCATTAAAATTTACAGTATACATTGTATACTGATTTAATTAAGTATAAAAGTAAAACACATACATTTCAAATTATAAAGTACATATTTTAATTAACAATATAATAAAATATATTGAGATTTCACGGTTTAATCTGTTTTTATAATTAATATTATAAACACATATTTTGCGTTATTTGTGTACAATGGCTTTAATATGTATTAGTGCGCAATGAATACGTCTAATCGAAATTCCTGATACAAAAACGTAAGGCAATAAGACCTAAGCAGTAAGTGAATTCAATCATAAACATAAGGTGCTGCAATAATCTTTACGTTCTTTAGCTATTGTGATTGGCCACTTTACTGCTTACGTTTTTATTGGCTTATGTTTTGTTATGCCATGAACTTTACGAATCGTAGCTTAAAGATGACAACAAAACCAAAATGAAAGTAATAGCAGCATAGTAATTAAAATAATAATATAGATAGTATTCACAGTATTTTTCCGAAGAGAAGGAAATATTGTAATATTATCTTTCTAAATTTCTTGGAATGAAATTTCACTTTGAAAGATAAAATATAGTTATTTTCTAAGAAGAGCGAAAGTGTTTTTAAGTTTAATTTCTTCAAAAAGAATTAAAATTGTCACTCTTTTTTTTAAAAGAAATACAATACTTTCATTCTTCTTCAAAAATGACTGTATCTTCACTTTCTTAGAGTGAGATTTCACTCGAAGAAATTTAGAAAGAGAGAGATTGTAAAAGATCTTTCTTATTTAATTTATATGTTTGTATGCTTATTGATTATTACGAGTATACATGTATATTTCTGTAATAAAGCGAGTGGATGGCCATGTTGTTTTTATGTTGCTAACCGGTTTTGTTTTCTCATCAAAGTGAGCGTTATTCATTTTGAATTTGGATTCGCGTTCGCGATGAAAAATATGGATCATATGTCGTGCAGATTAAAGGAATTCTTAGTTGCACATCTTCCTCGCTGAGTACAAGGTCGGGGCTGTCTGGTGCGAACGAGGTCGGTCGATGAGTGTCAACGACTGAAGAATCGTGAGGGTCGTTGCTCTTCTCGCGATTTCGAGTCGCGCGTGTGGCGAATCACTACGGCGACTCACGGCGCATCGGCATCGAATACGGGAAGGATCCCGTATTCGCATTGACGGGGTCGAGTCTCGTTTAAATAAGTTAACAGCGGCGAGCGAAGACGAAGCGGATCAGCGGACGGAGAAAGAGAGAGACGATGAGGAAAAGGGTGATAACCGATATGAGAGAGAGAGAGAGAGAGAGAGAGAGAGAAAGAGAGAGGGAGGGAGAGAAAGAGATGGAGATAGGAGAGGATATGAAGAAATTGAGAGAGCGAGAGGGACAGAAATTGAAAAGGGACTGAGAAGAGAGAGAGAGAGGGGGGGGGAGGGACAAGAGGAGAAAGAGAGAGCGAGAGAAGGCGAGGGAAATTGCACATGGCGCCTCGCGATTGGCTCGCACCTGTCTCCTCGGACCGCCCTCCTTCAACCCCGATCGCGCGCGCGACGTGCCTACGTACCTAATACGCTTTCTTGCTCGTTGCATATAGTACGCGGAGGATCGGACGCGTGTATGCAACGTCGCACACCTTCTCACAGGTGCACGGGCATTGTGCGGCAAGGTGTTCGTGCTACGGAGCCGTGTAATGAACCACTACCACCGTCAGCACCACACCACCACTGGCATCACCGCCGCCACCGCCACCGCCGCTGCCGCTGCTTTACTCCCACTCCCTCCACCACCGAAGAAACTCGTCGAGTCGTTGGGAGCCGGAACTAAGTGGGGGCGAGCTGCGGCGGAAGGTTCTCTCCGTCACGCGGGCGAGGAAAGGACGGACGACGGTATATATTATACTTTTGTACAGAGTGCACGCGCGAGGGAGGAGGACGCAGGGAAAGGGTGGTAGGCAGGCATAGCCGCGGTTACACACGGTTAATCTATCTCTGGGTAGACACTAAAGCGCAAGATGGAAGTCTCCTTCCATTTGCGATTGCCATATTTGCAAACTGGGAGCGCACTCGAACGCTCTAGCATCGATTGTCGGCCCAAATTGTCTTTTTTATGGATAATCGATGTGATGATTGATGAATCATCGTCATGAACCTTCGTTATCTATTTGTGTATAGGATACTATTGTCACGATGCAATAGGAAATTGTTTTTTTCTCATAATGTACAGTACATTTTTCTTTAATTCTCCGGAATCTCTTTGTCGAAAATGTCAAAAAATTTAATTTTTCATGTTACAATTGTCTGTAAATTTCGATATTCTATTAAAATATACTCAGTATCTATTCTTTTTTAAGAATTATGTCACTTTGGTGATTTTCCTTGAAGTTAATTAGCGTCTTTTAATTAACATAAATTAAATGGATCTTACAAATCCACGATTAACTGTGTTACAGATTTTTGACGTCAACTCCAGAGGATTAAAGATATTTAGACATAATTGTCATAAATTTGGAATACTTCATTTAATATATTGTAAGTTAAAATCATGAAATAAATAAAAGAGAATAATACATTTTCTTCATATTATTTATCAATATAATTATTGAATATTTTCAATATTAACTCGTCACAAGTTGCATTAATTTTATTATAATATCTATTATAATTAAATTATAAATTGCATTTGTTATACGTTATTATCAATATTAGTTTCGTAACTCGAAAATTTAAATCACCGCAGATCGCAAGACTACACTACAGTTAATTTCGATCTACAACATGGCGGGAATTATTGCAAAGTTAGCGGGTATTTGTTAGGTGATCGGTAACGCGTTAACCGTGTCCGAGCTTTGTTATCTTTGGGCAGGAAGGAGTCGGAGCTCGTTGGGACCGAACCGACCGTTCCTTGGAAAGTAAAAAAAAAAAAAGAACGAAAAGAAAGATTGTTCGGCGAGCATGAAGTAATAAAGAACTGCCGGTGTAAAGAAACGAACGGCGCGGGGGATAGCTGGAGAACCCGAGCCGGAGAACGAGTGACTTGGCTGCACGGCGAGAAGAGTGGGGAGGGCAGGGATGAGGGAAGATACTCCTCGAAGATCGTTCGGCGACCTGTTAAGTAACCTGCAGATTTACAGGGCCCTATCTTATCGTCTGACCGGGCACCGTACACCGTCCCGCCTCAGTGCTTATTTATTCTTTTACGAATGAATAAAGAAGGGCGATCGATGCTCGCGAGCTGATCCTCGGTACAAGTCGTGTATGGATTCCAATCTAGAAGTATTTTTGCACCCCATTGATCGCTCGTAGCTAAGCTTACTCGAGTAGATCCTCGAGTGTTCGGTGATGGAGGAGGGTGTAGAGGGAGAGGAACCATGGAAGGAAAGTCGTGGGCATGTCATACGCGAGAACCTTATCTCCGCTCCGGGTGAAATCATGATCATTTCTTGTGGCGAAGTTAGTCGCGGCCTGATACACCCCTGCACAACGATTCACGGGATACAACGCTGCGTGTGAGAGGGTTTTAATGTTACCGGGCCCAAGCATCGACGTTCACCGGATATTTATCGTTATTCGTAATCCCGATCCCGTCGGACATTCAAGCTTCTTAACACTTTGAAGTCTCTTCTCTCTCTCCTCCCTCCCCCCTCTTCTCGCGCTACTTTGTTTTATATTTTTGCCAAATTGATAATTCACACTTTTCAATCATCCTAGATTTAATATTTTGTAATGTGTGTTTATAAATATTCTCATCTGAAATCAGAATTTAATTATTCTATACCTACTTGCATAGAATGTAATGTTCTCTCACGTTCCGCATCAAATCGAATTACTAACAAAGCTATCATCTCACGAGCAAATTGGATAATAATGTAAAATCAAGATGGCGTTACAGTCATTATTATCTGACACGTGTCACATCTTTTAGTGTATTAGTATATGTTCATATTTTGTATGTTACTTTACATATATTGTTATATATATTATTTATAAAATTCGATATAAAGAAATAGTAAAGCTGCGATTAGTTATATTTTAAAAATTATTTTATGTTATTAATTAAGATGTTACATGGAAAGAATGACTTTGCTGAAGTATCTAAAAATTTATGTAAATACAGATCTGAAAATATAATTTTAGATCACCAAATTATGTAGGCAGTAAGATTCAAGTATGATTAGCAATGCTGCAGAAAGTTTTGATATATTCTAGCCACTAGTTTGACATTCAACTCTTCATACATAAATACTTTGACAATCCAACAAATTATATTCAGATTTGTATATAAATTTTCAAATCTGTACCTAAATTTTTAAATACTAATTCAGTAAAGCTATTCTTTGAGGAGGAACGTGTTAGATGAAACCAGATTAGATATGCGATAAATTGTACTTACTTATATATAATTTTGCTCAATTATTCTTACTTATATTTTTGTTAAAAAAAGATTTCAGGTCATTGAGACTCGCGTATGTTCGACGCTGTCGTGAAGCAGACCATTGCGGCAGCGCCGCTTATTAAGAGAGGCCCCTGGCGGGTTCGATTCCTTTTTATGACGCGGCTTTTATGACGACAACCGCGAACCGCGCCGTAATAATCGTAATAATCATCGCGGCAATAACAAGGGGGAGAAGGGCAAAGTAGGCAGAGTATGAGGAAGTGCAAGGATATTCGAGATGGCGGGGGAGGAGAGATGAAGGAAAAATGAGAGGCGAGAGGAAAGACCGAAGGAGCGAGAGAAAAAGAAAGAAGGGAAGAGGGAGAGAAAGAAAGCCGAAGGCGTGCGTGTTAACTGCACTGGCTGATGCGCTTGCGTGCAGGCGTGCGTGCGAGCATTATAGCCGTGTCGGGGCCCACTCTTTACGACGAATTATTATTTAAATGCTCCGGGGCGGATCTCGTAACGCGCTCGCCGTCCCGTCCATTCCTCATCTTCTTCCGGTGAGGCTGTAAACTTAAGGACGTCGTGTTATCCGTGGAAATCGCGTGTGAGGATTTCGTTATAATTTAACGTTGATGTGCAATGTAGTAGGTACTGTATTCGCGATATTCAGTTGTAGTCTGAAACTTATCAACGTACGAATAAAATTATATACCTTACTAGTACGAATAATGTGGTCAATTTAATTTTCAACTCAGGGTAACGTGATGAAATTGTAAATGTGTCAGTTAAATGCACCGAGCTATGTTGTGAATTTAATTCATTTGAAAAGATATGTTCCAAAGTGATTGATTTTATTCGCAACTCGAAATAAGATGAATTTGTAAAATGTATTACAGAAAAACCTTAACTGTGTCTATATTGTGTTTTGTTTTATTCTTTTGTTTGTCAAATATAATAAATGGAAGTATAGAAATTAATATATCATAATAATATTCGATAATAACGCTATTTTTCATCTATTAAAAAATTTTAAATTAGTTCAGTGCAAATTATATGTAGGAAGTTTTATAAATACATTATTAATTTAATTCTTTCACTGTAGAATGTTATTGTGATTGACAAATATATATATAAAATCAATTAATTTAAAATCATATACTGAAAAAAATGTCTGGTTAGTTTAATTCTCTGGAATTCTCGTTGAAAATGGACAAATCAGAATCTTTTGATTAAATTAGAATTCTATAACTAAAATTCTGATAAATATATGGATAACTAGAATCTTCTGATTCGTTATTTTTTAGCTATATTTCTCTACTGTACTTCTACTATTTAATACACACACACATTCATCTGTATTTCTATTTCTATTTTTTTATATCTCTACATTGAAATCTTATCGATATAAAGACGGTATCTGTCTTTATTGAGCACTAAAAAGCATACGTAATTATCGATTTGAATCTATCACGCTAAATATATCACGAAAATCTGATTAAATATATTCGTCTGAATTTTTTTTACGATAAGCATAAAGCGTATATATTTTCTCCTGTCAATACATATCTATTTAGGTATTTCTTGAATTCGTCAAACAAATTGATGACGTCGAGAGCGTCATGTGGATTGGTTAACAGTAAAATCTTCCGTTTCATATAAGAGCCGTCTGGTATTATGTCTTATACGTTTTTTACTTTCCATTATTGGAAACGAAACGCAGGGCGTTCGAACCGCAACCTAACGGCGAGGGTGAATCTCAGACAGTTAAGTGTATTGGCGACGCAATGTAGCAATTGGTCACGCCGGGTGTTACAGGTATACATACGGTCTGAACCATTTAGTTAACCTAATCTTCGTTCGGCCTGGTGAGATCCTGGGAGAGAAGGACTGACAGAGAATACCTGCTATTGCATCTCATGTGAACATTGTTCTGGACGCAATTTAACCGGCGTTTGACCGGACGGGTCAATCTGGCGTCACTAATGCACTACCAACCTCATGACTATATAATAGACTATCTAAGTAAGAGTATCGACCAATGGTAAGTATTGCCCGATATTTACGAGTTGTATAAATAAGATTGCGAGACATATGCATGCGAATGATTCTCTTTCTTTCTCTCTTTCTCTATCCGTTCATTCCTCGGCTCGTTCTTCCAGTTCGTCCTCGAAATGATCATCGGACGAGATACATGATTTTACTGCGATGTATGGTAATTAAGAGACGTGGTCTGCTCGCGATGCCAAAAAAGCAGATTTGATAATTTTATTACTCGCGCTTGTGTCTGGATATATAACTGAGATATATAACTGACTCGTGAATTATTGCCAGTCACGTTTTCATTGTCGGACGTAAAATCAATTCGGCAAATGTGACGAACGCGTCTGATCGCCGAGATCACGGGAGATTTTATTATCGACGCGTTTATTTAGAAAAATCATTATTCTGCATGGAGCGATGCCTAGTATATCGTATGTGAGTAAATATAGATATATCGCGCGCTCCTTTACTTCAAAAATAATACAACTAAAGAAATTAAATTTCCTAGAAAAGAAGAAAAATTATTTTTCAATTTTATAGAAAATTACTAATAATATCAGCAAAAAGAATATATTCTTCATTTGATTAAATATAATTTTTATTATTTTCGTTTTATACTTTGGAAAAAAATCATCCTTTTTGAGTTGATGATTTTTTAAACATCATTTTTTGTTAATATGATGTTATGATAATTTTTTATGGAGTTAAGTTAATTCATTTGTGATTGTATGAAGATAATGTTGATTGATTGTAATAAGATAATGTTTGTCTAAACTCATTCATGGTAATAACTATAAAAAACGCAGTTTTTTAAATGTGCTTGTGTGTGTTTGTGTACACACGCGCACATACAGTTGCGTTACTTATGCTCATCTAATAATGTTTTTCATTGGCAGAACTAGTGCGCACTCAATGCACTTTAAAGCCACACAAATCGATATAAAGATGTACGTTTAATAAAAATGTAGAAATGGTTTAAATCGCGAAATATTCAATACATTTTATTGTGCTATTTGACAAAATACACATTGGACATTTTATCAAATGAGATAATCTCTCACTTTTATATTTAGATTAAAATAGTGTGTACAACTTTAATGTGCACTGAGTGCACTAGTTCTGCCAATGAAAAACGCTATAATATGGTTTTAAACATCGTTTATGATGATCAATAAAAGAGCAATTAAATTGTTTCCGTGGGCTAAGATAACGGTCAATTTGTATATCGCATTATTTCACCGAGATTGTTTGCCTCCTGTTCTTGAAGAATTAAACAGTTTGCTTTCAAAGATATTAGGACTTAATTATTTTCTATTAAAATGTAAATTACACTTTTATCAGTGCACTAATATAAACTTTAAGTGCGCTACTTTTTTATCTATAGATTTTATAATAATCTTTTATAATAATCTTGAAATTTTTTTGCTTCATAAAAACGGAAATTTTTGCTTTATAAATTTCGAGATTAAAGTGAAAAAAAATTAGATAAATAATTTCATATTTCAAATTTATGAATCTATCTTTGATCTCCTTCTTTATTCATTCAATTAAAACATATTCTCAAAGTTTGGCGATATATTTCAGAGACACTTTTGTATACGTATTCTTATTGCATATATATTGCATATATATATTATGATATGTACACTCTATATAAATATATAAATAAATTGTATATCAGATTTAAAAGATATATGTCTGGTACGGACAACAATATTATTTAGGTGAGCTACATGAATCGTCGCTTATGGACATTATCAATAAAAGCACTTGGATTTAAACTCTTAACGGGAAGAAAGAAATAAATCTGTCTAATTACTATGTATAAGCTATGCATGCATTCCTTTCAAAACAAGTGCAATATTTCTCTTTCAAATGTTTTATCAGGTAGTTGCGAGAAACATGATTAGATCTTTTAGAATGAATTAAATTCGCGACGTAGCTCGATGCATTTAACTAACACAATTTCACATGATAACATATGTTTGAAATACTATACAAAGCTGTACTATTATCTTAAAAATTTGTAATTTAAGAAAGGGGGAGGAATATATTTGAAGAATTACAATAATTATAGTATAATAATGGGATAAAGGAAAATAAAATAAATACAATAATTTTAAATAATTTAAAATTACTTTAGATTTATTTTTAATCGATTTCATAAGAAAATGTAATATTTTTAGTTAAAGCAAATGCGCTTATTATTATGAGTTATTATTATGAGTTTTCTGTACATTGTACATAACTTCATAATAAGAACGTACAGCTGGCTGCCGCATTAAATATTTCACATTGTGCGCGCGGCCAAATGAACTATTTAAAGTTAGCTAGAGCTGGAAATAAATCTCTACGATGACAACACATCTATTAGACTTTCAGAGCACAAGTTCTAATCTAATATTAATTTCTATTTCTACGAGGAAATATAATATTAACATTTCTCAAGTGTGTTTTTAAATGATTATTATTTTATTGTTTTATTTAAATATAAAAACATCTAATAAGCAGGCAAGAGAGAAAAATGTTGCATATTATAGTATATAAGATTATATATTAAATAACTTATATTACATATAAAACTTGACTTCATCATCCATTTATTTCTCTTAAGACTTGTTTAAATTTTATAATCTAATAAAATGTTTTTCCAAAAAAAAATCCTAAAACATTATTAAAATAATTATTAATATATAATACTGTTATTTCTCTAAAAAGAGTAAAACTTTAATATTAAACAAAAAATATTATACGATAATATATTTACGTGAAAAATTTATTTTTGCTAACTGTATTGCACAGTTACGATATATACCATAAATGGAACTTAAAACTTCCTTTAGAAACTCATGGATGGGAATCGATTAAATTTAACAAAAATGCTGTCCCAAGTCATCTACACTTGTCCTAAGTCACCACATTTACGGTACGATATAATGCCAAATTATCATTAAATCGATCATATGCGCTGAATATACACGTCATCAAAATAATTTAACTCCCATAAGAGATAATCCACAAAACAGAAAAATTAAACATATCACGAAAGAGTAATGCGCGCAAAGCGGCTGAAAAACCAACTTAACTGACATATAGCCGGCTGAAGCGTTAATCGTCGCTCATTGTGCGTCGCCAAACGAGCACTTAAAATTTGGCCGGGCTGGGGATAAATCTCTCTGATGACCGTATGTGTGTGTATATATCTACACACACATATATATATATATATATATATATATATATATATAGAGAGAGAGAGAGAGAGAGAGAGAGATTCCCAAAGGAGATTACGCGCACATTCGACTGGCCGACACAATACTCCATCCGGTATATATATAATAGAGATACGAACGCGTGGGCGTTGATTATTGCTGGCAAAAAGAGGGGATGAAATGGAAAGAGCACGAGTATAGAGGTGAAAAGAGGGGGCGTTTTATCCTATTTTCCTGAGGGTTATAAAATATTCTGTGCGTGGAATTCGTGCTGCCGCAGGTACCAGAGAACGTGGCATGATCGTCGCAAGGGGAGCTGGATGACCGCGTGGAATAATGGGGAGTAATGGTGAAAAGCCCGAAGGACTTTATCAATGGGAATTGGTGGCCGTGTGTCCTTCTAATGGGCCACAGGCGCCCCCGACAATGCTGGACAATGCACCAGAAGAGCCGATGGTCAATCGGCCGATCGTTTCTCTCTCGCTCGCGCTCTCTCGTCAGTCTGACTTTTCTTGCTTTCTGTCTTTGTCATATACTACACTTTAGTGTTTCTTTTCTCTCTTCCTCGATGGTCAGCGAACTTCCCGCGTATATGCAGCTGCCTGAAAAGTGCAGACACCCCCGCAGCTGTGCCTTTTTCTTATCCTCTCCTGTTTCTATCTCCATCACTCTCTCTCTCTCTCTCTCTCTCTCTCTCTCTCTCTCTTTCTCCCTCTTTCTCTCTCTATGTCCCTCCATCTATTTCTTTCTTACTTTCCTATCTCTTTCTCTTTTCTTGGCCAACTGACCAACAGTCCGCCGCCCACGCTCCTGTAGTCAACACAATACTGGAGCATTGGTTATCTGTCCGTTCAACGCGTTGTTCTCGCGACATTTGCTCGGCCATTCCGGCGACCGAGATCTTGTCGTGTTTGGTATATAAGCGAAATTCAATTTCATTGCTTTATCTGGCTTTTATGACGTGTCCATCAGGAACCCGAAATCCTTTTTTAGGTTTGTAGAGGTTATATCTTTTTCAATGTCTTTGTCACACAGTGACTTTTCCTGGATGCAATATATGATCTTATATTTCATTATCTTATATTTCATTATCTTTTCGTTATAAATTGAATCGTACTGTGCAATTATTTTATCTACAAAATAATAATTCGCAAAGCTTAAATATATCGATAATAATTATTTAATAATTATTATTTAATAATTTATATAAATGTATTATAAAATACATTTATATAATAACAAACAAAAATACCATAGGTCATTATGGTGATCCACGCGGTCATTCCAGTGATGATGCATCACTGAAAATTGATTCGGCGTGAAATGTATGAATAAAAGCCTATAATCCTTATATTATATAAATGTATTTTATAATAATTAAAAAAATTACGAAAATTATTATTGTAAAGAGGAAGACTAATATATTAATATTAATATGCATCATATATCATAATTAGATATTCATGTATGAAAAATTATTTTATAATTATGTCTCTTTTTATAAATATCAAATGGTCTGAATGAAAAGTCTAACATCACGAGTTCAGCAATGATCTACGTGACACGAAACATGTTGAAAATGATCTATATAATAATTAAAAAATATAAAACTCTTAGAAATATTTTACAATATAATAAGCAATCAGGAAGATAAAGAGAGATATTTAAAAAAATTCAATTTTACAATAAACAATTTTTTGTAATTATTAATAAAACATGAACAATATTATATCATTCTATTATATCATTTGAAAATAATATTTGATGGATAATATATCATATAAGAACATCACAAAAATTATAAAATAAAAAGATCAAATTTACAAGATCACATTTTATTTTTCAATTCTTATTTTTCTGAATGTATTTTATGAATAAAATATTTGGATTTTTTGAAATAAAAGAATCATGAAATTTTTCATATGTTAATTGAAAATTTTATTTCACACTTATGGCTTTCATTTTTATTAACAATTGGGTTTTTCAGGAGCTCGTATTTGATTAAAAAAAAAATTTGTATATTGATAATCTTTTAAAGAAAGAGGAACAATTTTCATAATTATATCTTTAATTTGGGATAAAATTTGGGTTGTAAAGTGTATGAATTATAAAGACGAAGATTAAAATTTAGGACGGTTGATAACTTTATTCTACGAATAATAATTTTCAAAAATTGATATAATTGCGTCAATCAATTACATGTTGCACTTTTGATCGACATGATGATTTTTAATATTCGAAGGGAGAATCGCAGGAGAAATGACAGATCGGAAATGCATGGAAGCATACTTAGGGCAGTATAAATAGCGATCGGATGCGGGTGCGGCGTTTCGCGCGGTTGGAATACAAGGAGCGTCGGCGCGGCGCGGCAACAGAATCATGCCGCCCTCAGCGATGGAAAACAAAACGTTTGCACGTCTGGAGGGATTTTGGTCGTGGTGGGTGCGATGCGCACGTAAGGAAGTCACAACGGAGAGTCTCCGGCTGTGACAGGGGGTGCGACGCGTGCGTGAATTTTGGGGAAGAGACGAGGGAGAGCACCGGTAGATTATGTCGCCCACGTGCCAAGGGAAAGCAGCTGCTTATCTGCTCTCCCCTTACACTCCTCTGCTGAGATCAATCACTCCAGGACGCAGCGTATCGTTCGAGAATCTTCAGGACAAGGAACTACCGACTTTGAGCCCATCTATTAGGCGCCATAACACGCTTCGGGCAATCATTGGCAATCATCGCTGATTGAACGCGATCATCTGGCTCTCGGTATTTGGGGATTGGCGCCGTTGAAAAAGTCGCTCCTTCGATATTCGATCGGATAAAGTGGCAATTCAACGGCACGACAGATGCAACGATCGCTAATAGAAATGGTCCTGAATTGAATGAGATACTTCTCGTATTAAAACTGGATTAACACTGTTTAAATTAAGGGAGTCAGCACGTTGCGAGAAACCATAGTTTTGCGATTAAATCGAGTTATGGAAATATAACTCACGTAGTGGAGTTAGATAATTAGCGCTTGAATGCGAAAAAAAAACCATTAATGTGCAAAAGTAATTAACTCTTAACTCAACACAATATCTCTTCGTTAAAAGAACCATTCTGTACAAATACCTGTGCATGTTTGCACCACTGATTTAAACGCAAGTTTAACGTGTACGTCTCAATCGTATCGAACAGTGCTTGCAGATTCGTGTATAGCAAGTCTTTCGAACGAGTGCGTGGAAGTCCGTGCGTTCAAAGAATTAATTACACTTACGAAGAAGGGTGGATTGTGAAAGAAGAGATAATGCATTATGGCGAGAAGATAAATAGGCCGAGGAATCCACTTCGATCTCATTAACTGCAATGTTGCAATCTGACGTATTTAACGTTGCCGTAATGCCGGCTTAAAAATGAAAAATTTAAACAAAATCTTTAAATTAATTTAATTTTAAATAATAAAAAATGGTAATCATATACTGAGAAAAAGTATCTGATTAGATTAACTGAAATTTTAGTTAATTGAAAATAAACGAATCAGAATTTTTTCGTTAAATCTATTAGAATCCTAATGATAATCGGACTTTATTGATATAATCAGAATTTTCTGATTTATCCATTTTTTTATTTTTTTTCAATGTAAAAAAAATAAAATTGTTTAATGTATAATTGCAAGATTTATAAATTTACATATTTTTGAGTAACAAAAAATATAAACACGTTCTAGATTTACTTAAATAGAAAGGTGTGATGAAAATTCTCACGTGAAGTATGCTCACGATTGAAATGCAGGTCGGATTAGTGCATCCTGAAAAGAACCCGCATGAAAGGTGGATTACATGGGTTAAGACGGATCGGGAACGTAGCGTGCAATTCGTAGACGCTTCTCCTTGCTTAAATACGATGCCCGCAAATGGTATAACAGTATTGCCATAAAGTCGTGTAAAAGTAGAATAGATAGAACATGAAAGAAGAAAAGAGACGAGGGCATGAGGCCGAGGGTGGAAGAAAGAAAGCGAGAGGAAGATAGGTGGCGCGTGCCCGACACCCTACTTCAGTTTCAGGGGCGTAACACCCATAAATAAATAGAGCTTCCGTTTTCAGTTCCATTCCATGCTGCCCTCCAGACACGCTCACCGACACGGATATTAATGTGAGCATATGCATTTGTGGAGTGAGAAAGAGATGGAGAGAGCGAGAGAGAAAGCAAAGAGAGAGAGAGAGAGAGAGAGAGAGAGAGAGAGAGAGAGAGAGAGAGACTCTCGCCACACACGTACACGATATGTACAGTTCTGATCGTTTCGTATTTTTAGGTTGTTGGTAGTGCGTGGAACTTTTACATATTTCAGGAAAAAGCGGCTTTTCCGACAGACACGCCTCTTGTCTATGGGGTTCTATCAATAGCAAACGCGGAAACTTGCTCGTCCTTCGTTATGAAGCCTCTCCAAATCTGTGAAATCTCTTTCCGGTTTGACAAAATCTCTAAATATCGAGACGCCCTCAGTTAGTCAAGACTATCTACGTGAAGAAGTACAAAGGATCTCTCTTTCTCTTCCAAAATCTCCGATATTATCTTTAACTTTCAATCGTGGATGTGGAGCCTCTGATAATCCTCCTACTTATTTTATAATTTTGATCAATTATATTCTTTTATTCTAGAAAGACAAACACAATTTGATTCCAAGCACATTTAATGTTAAAAAATGCAATACAGCAGTATTGTATTTATAATAGAAAGTATGTACGTATCTATGTATTTACAATAGAAAGCAATTATTTTTTCTGCCTTTTTTTCATATATAAAAGTAATTGCGCATACAATATTGCCAATTATTGCTAATATATTGCTAATATTGTCTGTACTAGCAATACATATAGCAATACATACAGCAATACATTAGTAATACTTGGCAATATTATGTGAGCGATAAGTGGCAATACATGAGGTGGTTGACCCTTCAAAAACTAAGTATCAAAAGCGATATATAAAGCATCGTAATCAATGAATATATAAGTATAAATAAGTATTAAATAAGAAGTTATTTAGACTACAACGTTATAATCTAAAGTATACGATACCATGACATATGTATCACGATTTTTAAGACATATATATATATATTATCTACATGAAATGTCAAACAAAGATCAGAAGTCAAATCATATCGTATCATGTTTGTAGATTTAAATTATGTTTGAAAAGAAAAAAGAAATAAATGCCAATAAAAACGCGAATCGTGTAGAAATTTTTTTTTACGAATATATAGGTAATTCGTCATTAAAAATAAATATCTCTCTACGATATTATAAATAAAATATCTATCTATAACAATGCTATATTTCTAATATCGAAAATGCTCATGCGTTATTTGTGAGATCGTGTTTTGTAGTTTATATAAAGATAGGTTTGATTTGTGTCTCAGGTACTATAACCAGTCCGCGATTACGAAGTGTTACAATATCGCTCAGAAGCCGACCCTTTGTTAGCCGCGCGCGTGAAAGCTGGTCTTTGATTTACTCGTGACGCCGAAGTTATATGGCGACAAGTATGAATGAGCCATTAAGGCCCGGAAATTTCGTAGTCTGTAAAGACTAGTGTATTCCGGTTATTTATCTAAATTGCACAGCGACTCGTTAGTTTCACGCGTATTACCATAAATGCGGTGACACATTTCATAGACCTGTGCGCGTCGGTCACTAAAAAGGAATAGATTCGTCGAGTGACTTAATCTTGTTGTATGTGAATGTACCCGTCGAGTGCTCCTCTGACGATTTTTCAAATAAATCCCTGACACACCGTGTATTTAATTCTGCCTATCTAAGTCGCGCGTGTGTGTACATCGCTCTCGAGAGTAACCCGATTTCCATTCAATGGAAAGATGGTGTAAAGATCTATTTGGATTCACCGCTGGAAAAATGGCGAATATAGTGCTGCCAGCACGATGTAATTGTGTTGTCGGTGCTCGATAAAAATGTTCTCACGGAAGTCACTAATCTTATTGATGCGCCATTGTAAATTCCTCGGGAGTTGTGAGAGAGATGCAAATTCGCTCAGTATATGTGTATCAGTATATGTGTATAAGTCTAAATATACTGGGAGAGAATATAGAATATTATACCTAGATAGTCGTTATATTCGTATATATTTATATCACTGTCTGAGGCATTGATAGATCGACGATTGTACTTCAGGTCAAAAATAAATCCTAAACTTGTTACAAACTGAAATATAACGTGCACGCTAAATTATATACTTATAATAATTGTTAAATATTTTATAACCGTTATAGCGATAAAAATATTTTATTTACTTAAACAATTTTTATCATTCACTTACTATAACAGGATGCAATCAATTTACTGTATACTATAAAAGCTTACTATGTATCCTTGATAATGTTGTACTGATGAAGTTTAATGACTGCAATATAAAGAAAGAGCAAAGAAATGACTCTTTCAGGAGTTAAACATTGTCGCGATAATTTTATTCATTGTACTTAAAAATTATTAAAAATTTCGTTTTATTATTCATAAATTACGCGTAATGAAACTTTCAGTTGTAGGTTTTGTGACTTTGTATTTGACATACATTTATTGTCGCGCCTAATGATACTTTCAGTTTTATTACATGGTACTATCCGAGAACTTTCTAAGCAAATATACCTACGTAGGTTTTCCATGGAATAAAATGGTAAGCAATGCTAATAACTGCAATCGCAGAATAGCATTCGAGTTACCAATGATACAAGTACAGATACTATTGACTTTCACATTCAAAAATTACGCTTCCGTTTCAAAGATAGTGTTTTATGTATTTTCTTCATTAGAAAAACTTTTAATTTAAATAGTGATTGTGTATAGTTTTAATGCTAAAACTCATTATCTGGTAATTACAACTGTTAGCTTTCATTACACCACGCTATTTATCTCAGAATTTGCATTCATTCTTTCTCAGTGTATATATCTGCTTCTATATGTATATATTTGCTTTCCTCCGAAGCTTTTCCTCTGCAATACATGTTTTATGTCGCGTGGAGTGTAAAAAAATAACGCGCTTAACCAATTTCCCCTTGTATTGAAACCTCATTCGTAGGAATAGAAATTCATCTTATCGACAAAGCGTCGAGGCATGAACCTGCCGTATTCCTTCTTTTCTCTTTCCTCTGATTACACATATGCTCGCATTTTTTTTTAACCCTCGTTCCTCGACTCGTTCACACCACGCAGTATCCGCGGTGACAAAAGCGCAGCGATAGCGGACATAAACCGTTATGAACGTGGGCGTCAGACTAAATATACCAATGTAAATATTCACTCGTAGATTATAGGAGGGTATGGTGGGTATGTCGCATTCGGAGAAAATGCATTAAGCGAACGAGAAGAGCAAGTCTCGCTGTTACGCATCGCGACATTTCCAAAAGTATAAGTCTTGGCCGCATTACGGGCGAATGCAAAATTCAGCGACGGATAATTGGAAAGAAAGGACAAACATCGCGACCGAAAAACTTTCTGTCACAGCTTATTCTCGCATAATTTGCGATTAGCGCCACCATCTGAGACTGTCTCGTTGTTGTGACAATCGCCGTGAAGTTTACGATCGCAAAAGCTCAACGGTATTCAACGAATTCGCAAAATTATACGCTGATACTTATGACGAAAGGCAACAATAAAAATTGCAAGTAGCGATCATCGCGATTCTTTTTTCGGCGCTTGCGTAAATGCCTCAATCAAATGCGATGGTATTTTCTCTCTCGAATCTCGTACGCAGCGTGATATGTATTTATCGAAGCGTAAAAAATCGCTCTTTGCCATCTTATAGGAGGATGTCTATTGACTATTTTTTGTTTGTTTTTTTAGAGAAATAAGTTTACTCGACCGTGAATTTAGTGCGCGCCATGGATATCGAAAAATAGGTTTAACGCACGATTTGTGATTGACGCCTCGTTGCGTTCGTTATTGTTACGACGTACGCCGAGATATTTTACGATCGCGTATTCTGCATTTCACCCGAATAAATATTCTCTGATGCAGGAGGAAATGCAAAAAGGAAAATAACGTAAAATTACGGAAGCATTTAAAATAAAAGATAGAACAAATAGACAAGCCCGTGCTTTTACGATATCTTTATACGTGCGATCGTATTTAGGTTATAATCATAACTTATATTTTTTTAATTTCATTAAAAATGTAATTATGTTATGAATATTTTAATCCTGAGTCCACATTCTAGATCTTTTGGTACAAAATTTCATTCTTAAACTCTGAAATAAAAAAGGTGAAAGGTTCCTCTTCTAAAATATTTTGCTAAAAAAATTATTTGTAATATATTGTAAGAAGAAATGTTGAAAAATTAGAATTTTCCATTTTTTGAAAGATTAGACCAGTAAAAAGAACTTGGATTGAACGGAACAAAAATATGATTGTAAACGGAGGATTAATAAAAGATAAATTACCAATTGATACATTCGATTTTACTTGAAAGAGCTTTTATCATGACTTGTTTTAATTGTCTGTTTGAAGATGAAGCTGAATACGAAGAATTTTATGTTAACATCCTGATGCCAGATGACGAAATTTCTTATGGGAACAGTGAACATTTTGTGAAGTACAGTATAAACTGAAATAAGTTGAAATTATATCTCAAATTTAAAATTATACGTTTAAGTTTATTCAACTAATTTTAATATGCAGTAAATAATAAAATAAATTAGTTTGAAATATAAAACGAGAGCTTACTTTGCAATTTTTGCAGAATGCACATATAAAATCGCGATAAAAGTAATTAAATTATCTCTCAATAAAATTCTAATTTACCTATATCTAATAACGATGTTGGACGATCGTAATTTCTTTATTCTCTACTGCTGACTAAAGAAATAGATTTGATTTCTATTGAAAATTTCTTTAAAGATATATAAAGAGTGCCTAATTCTGGCTTGTTTTATAAAATATCATAACCAAGATAGATAACCGATATAATGACCTCTGGCTTGTCTTCTATATTTACTTATCACACTACTCTCATGACTGACATGTTTGTCGGTATAATTTTATGATTGCAGCGTAAGTTTGTTGCGAAGAAGTTTATCATGCGATTGATGAATATCTCGTAACGGTTATGTCCGCCGGCATGTCGAAATATATTTTTTATATTTCTCGTGACAGTAATTGATAATCAAGAAATTAACAAATCATGTATACTTATAGAAAGTTTCTTTACGAACTTACATTATTGTTATATATAATCAGATCAAATCCTACTCGAATTAATATTTCTTAAACGCTTGCTTAAGCTATACACAGTTATATTGATTTCATTGTTTTCAAGTACATGTCATAAAATAAAAAACCAAGTTCTATCATGAATATTTAAAAAATAAGAAAAATAGATAGACATAGACATAGACATTGGTACGATATTTAACATTATGAATCATATTATTGAATTAAATTTTTTTAATGTTTGTGCATTTCATCTTCATTTACATTAATATTTATTGTAATATTTAAAATGATATCATTTGATGTACATAACGATGTGTAGAAATTTGGTCGGCCCGATTAATTTCTCCGTCGCGACAAACTTTAGCACCCCGACACCAGATGACGAAATTCTCTCGTGCGTAGCACGTGCGGTTAAAACGAAGTCACAAAACAAACCCAGAAGTCGTGCAGGACCGTCTGGAGGCAGCAGGCCTCCTCGTTTATCGGCGTGCTACTCGACGACGGAAGGACGTCCGCATTACGAGTAAATATTTGAAGATCTTGACTCGTAACGTCGGAGATCCTCTCCTCATAAAAACCGCGGGATGTAGGATCAACGTGTGCGTTCCACAGCGGTCTCTGCCAAATTGCGAGCATGTCTATTCTCGCTGCAAGAAAGTCGGATGTACTTTGTGACGTATTGTCTTGCTCCCTTGCTACTCAACACAGACAGCATCACATCCGCCATTTACTTTATTATTAAAATATCATGTTCCAGAGAAAGACAAATATAGGAAGATACATATAACAGTATCTGTCTATTATATAACAGCTATAAAAATTGATCAAAGATTATATTGGCACTGAAGTTAAAGAGAACTTTATAAAATGCGTGCTTGCATACAGATTACATATAACATTGGTATCATTATAGTCGGTATATTTTAATCAAAAATTTTTGTTCGGTAAATTTCAATTAAATTTTTGATGCTATAACAAGATTTTGATTCATAGAACAAAATACTTTTCCTAGTGTAGCTTTACAATCTGGATCTTTTTTTTAACACACACAAGTGAAGTTTTTTAAATTTCTCCAAAATAAAAGAACGCAGTCCGCACGCGAGTCTCTCTTCTAAAATACCTTATTAAAAAATTATAATATTTGATAATGTGATAGAAATGTTAAAACGTAACCTTGAACTCTCTTTTCCACATTTTCTTTGAAAGTCTAAAACAGTAAAAAAACTGAGTTGCAGAAAGGGAGTAAAAATATAATTGCAGATGGAGGATTAGTAATCTTTTTTTACAGTTTAATAATTTGTTAACTATTATAGTATATATATATATATACTGTGAAAATTTAGAGAGAACATAAATTAAGATCGCCAGTTGCGAATATAATCTGTATAGAGTATACAGAAAAAGCTATTTACCGATATGACGCGTGAGAGATTTTCAACGGGCCGTGAAAGAGTTGAGGCGATAGATAATATTTGACACAGCAAGACCATCCTAAGTTATGACCGATACGGAAAATAAGGTCTCGATCCCAGGGGAGCTGCGCGGTAACGTATCGCCGACTTCTCGGAATCTCGCGAGGCATTATGTTATATGGGTATAAATAACCGAACAGGAGCAATAATACGTAATAATATATCAGTCCGGATTTTAGTGCTGTAGCTAGGTCGGTCGGCCCAGCGGTCGTAATTCATCGCGCAACCCGACTCACCCTATATCTATATATATAAATGTACGTATAACTTGGTGTATATCGACGACGACGACCAAGAGTTTACGTGAGTTTTACGAAAAGAGACCTTCGATCGAAGTTCGCGATAAAAATTGAAAAAGTTGATCGATACTTTCTTCTTTGTCATGAGTTTGAAAGTATTGCAAATGGATGAGATTACCATAAATCATAGAATTTCACCTGATCATTTTTACCCTTAGTATACATACGATTGAGTCATTCGTGTTCTGTCATTCTATTTCTTTTCTTTGGAAAACTAGTTGAATCAAGTAGTTATTTATAACATTTATATACAATTTTTTAAATACCTTATAAATATTTCCTAAAGATGTAATAATGTTGAAGTATATATAAGAATCATTTAATCGTTTTGTTTTTATTTATTAAAGTGATGAAAATTAATTCACAAATAATTCATCAAAAGACCAGAAAATCATCGTGTAAAGATGAAGAGAGAACGTTTGTTTATTTTAATTTACAGTCAGCGTTTATATAAACATGTAAGATATTTAAAAAATATTTTAATTGTTAAAACTGTGAAACTGATAAAGTAATTAAATTATAATGACAAGTGTTTCTATTAAGTGCTTCTTTCGGTCGATAAAACATTTGCATAATTGCACGCATTTATAAATTATTGGAAGAATTTGCGTAAGGACGAAATCAAGTCTAGACTCCAAGCAACCCCCGCGATGGCCGAAGTAGGGTCGGAAGTTAAGTTAGGTTCGGTTACACGAGAGGGTTGGGGCGGCAGATTTCATCATAATAATTTTCCAGGCCATTAAGTCAAAGGGGGTGAACACGATCTGCTTTTGCATAAGGAACTAAACAATCTTACCAGACTGAAGGGGTGAGTCGCGCTTCTGCTCTTGCCCTTCTGGCTCTTTGAAATCTAACACTGGAGCGTGTTTACGATCACGAGATGCCGAAACATCGTTTAAACTGCATTTTTCTGCAGGTTAAATTAACTTCTACGGGTATATAAACTTGCGTATACAGTCGTATTCAGGAATGTTTTATGGATTAAACAAAAACGATCGTTAATATTGGTATGGAAAATTTACGCGCAAGTTTATAATCCGATTCGATATACCTACTAGAGTGCGTTTTGCGTGTCAAATACATACATTGGGATTCCTGCGGCCACTCGCTCGAAAGTCACCGGTATTCTCGGGTTGCGCGATATCTTTCAATATTTACCAACCGTAAGCGTGCCGGGACTGGCGTTGCAAGCATTAATATTACATTATATCAATAAGGGTTTGAAAAATCAGGGGTGCCGCGGCAAACAGATAGGCGTCGTTGAGGCTTCGCGTTACTCCGCAAACACTCGACTCCCTTCCCTTTCAATCTTCCTCCTTCACTATGTTTTTCACCTTCGGGCTAAAAGATATTACACGACCGGCGTCGAAAGTAATATCATCTTCCTTCGTGCGCGCACGTAATCAAAATACTGTGTTGAAATAACAGTAAATAGTTCTTTATTACGCTTCTATATGTTATCTTACGAATACTTAATTCCTACGCGTAACGCGATACAATCATTATTATACATAGGTATCGTTTATTGCTTGAAATATGCTTGAGATGTACTTTCGAGCGAACTACGAGAAAAGTAAAGTAAAATAGTTGAAGGAACAAGAAGAAAATCGTAACGAATTCCATTTATAAAAGTGCAATTCGGGGATATATATAGTCGTGTGCGCGATAGTGACACGATCGATGTCACTGGCAGTCGCAGAGAGAAGACACGAGGTGCTTTCGGTATAGATTTATTTTACAAGAGACACTGTAGCGCAACCGTAAAATAAATCTAAATAAATTTTTACTGGCACGCCGTACCAATCGATTACGAATTATATTCAATCTCTGAAATTATTTATTTAAAAAAAAACTATTAAATTAGACGTCTAGCAATTCTCGATAAATATATAAAAGTTTTTCGTAAATTGTTGATCCATTAGTGATAGATATGTTAAATCGTGTGATATTTTTATAAGGAAAAAATTTCGCTACACTTAATACTTCGAAATACTAAAAAAAAAGGTTTTTCTGTTGTTTCTGTTGATAATTATTTATTCCTTTTTTTTTTGGTAAGAATATCAGCGAATGGTGGAATGTGAATTCGCATAGCACGCGTCACTGCGCTTTTCACGTGGAAGGTCGAGACGTTTTCAGGGCGAAAGATAGTCCTCTCCCCTTCCCTCTGGCGGCCAGAAAGATATCCGCGGTGAATTCTATTTATAAAAGTGCATTTCAGACGAATAGTCGAGCATACAATAGTGATCAGCATAGAGGCTCCGCAGACACGAAAGCGTAGTCCATTCCGGTAGCGATAGCGTGGTGTGGTGTGTCGTTGTGTGACGCGCCGCTGGGCGGAGGGTACTAGGGTAGCCGATAAATCTGAGAGCTGCAGTGCTCCATGAGCACGTAGATCACGGGGACGTACTTGCCTCTTTTATTTTCATTTCGCGTCTCGAAAACCGCCGAAACGAAAATAGCATGAGATCAGGCCCCGAGAGTTGCGCGTGAAACTCGCGCGCGTATATACAAGGTGAACCTAAGTCACCGCCTTTTCTCCTGATAGCAAACTCGCGTTGTACGCGACAATTCCTCTCTCAATTCCTTCCTTTCTAAAGTCTGGTGTTGCCTTAGAGAAGTGAATTTAGTGAAGTGTTTATTTATTTTAAAGATCAAGGACTTTTGACAAAAGTTCAACTTTATCGGATAAAAGTGTCTGGAGGTTAAAAGAAATTTATATCGATTTTACAAAAATTTGACGCGCAGTTTGAACATTGAACGAATAATTAAACATTATAAATCATATTTAATATTTAAAAGTATAAACAATTCAAATGTATCAATTTAAATTTGTTAAGAAATTAGCCGTTTGAAACAGCCTGCGACACCATGTATATCTATATGTTTCGTTCACGTAGACGAAGTCAGTATTCTACCCCCGTATTTGCATCACATGAGTCTCTTTTGTTTTTTTTTTCCGGTGTCACCTTCGTGATCACTTCGTCATCCAAGCTTCGTGCTTACATCTCGTACTTTTAATAAATTGTACGAGACCATCTTTCCGGGCGTTCTTTCGAAATGACGGCAACGACCGCAAACTTTGCGCTAATTGGCGCCTGACCTTTGGCGCCTCATCCTCCAACGAGTAGAACAGCTGAGAATTATCCCATTCTGCGACACTGATCGCTAAGAAACTCTTGAATTTTTTGTTTTTGGTATATAATTTTCTCGACCGTAATCTCTTCACCCTATCCTCATTTATATTTGTTGCGTTTTAATCTTTCTATTATAAGAAACGATAAAATATTAAATATGCCGCGCAAATTAATAAATGTAAAAAAAAATCGGAACTTGCCTATTTCAAATGTCTCTTAAATATATACCGAACAATGATAATAAATATTAAAAATTGTATTGTCGCTCAAAAGTATGTGGATCAATAAGTAGTCTTAGTTTTTATTGTTTCGATTGTGGGCAAAATTAAAATTAATAATTTACTAATCTCCATCCTATTTACATTGAAAAAAATTTCCTAAATCTAAGCAACATTTTTTTTTAATAGTACTAATGTAAGTAGATATTTATTGCAAATAAATATTTACTAAATGTAAACATAATATTACTTGACTTAAGTATTTTTTTAAATAAATATTCATTTGCAGTAAAGAAATATTTAATACTATTCAAGAAAAGATTACTTCTAGATTTAGGAAATTTTCGTTTTCAGTATATTTATTATGTATTTCTTTTTAATTAAATGAAGAAGAATGGATTTTAATTCATCTCCTTTTCTAATCTTCTTGTTAGGTTTAATGTTTAATAGCGCAAATGTTTAATTTAATGCTTAAGAGCTCAACATTTTTCATTCTATACATATATGTAAAAAGAACGTAGTAGAATTAGAACAGAATTTGGACGCATAACAAAGATACACGTATAAATTGAGGACAAATATTTTTATTTGCGATAGCATATATTAAAGAGATATCATTTGCGTGGCTGTAATATGTCGAACGGAAATCGATGAAAATGTAATGCGATAGTTTTCGATATATCCGAGAACGTCTAAAACACATGGGGAGTAAACATCTTAAGATCCATCAACATTTTGGATGTAAATAAAAGATACTCTCCTCGTCTCCATCCGCCATCTCTTCTCCCCCCCCCCCCCCCCCCCCCCCCTCCCCTTCTCTCAAAGAAAAGTTATAAAAAAAGGTGGAAATTTTTATTACTTAAATCTTTTATGGCAGATCTTTCCAAAATAAGTAATATACACTTC
>Ga0157364_1000314_pt1 | contig 29825 bp, 16 predicted proteins | sample AttsexASBM2_FD_111476 | JGI IMG/M metagenome (GOLD analysis project Ga0157364, IMG submission 111476) | Fungus gardens microbial communities from leaf cutter ant in Ribeirão Preto, State of São Paulo, Brazil - Atta sexdens ASBM2 | ecosystem: Host-associated > Fungi > Mycelium > Unclassified ... | reverse complement strand
TGAGTAACACAAGAGAACTCGATAGAGTTCCTAGTACAAAGTAGTCTACCTTATATACTAGTACCCATGGTCCGTGCTAATTACTGTGCACCCTACCCTAAATGACCATGAGTATTACATGAGATCAGCATGTGTTGTCCATGCTGTATATTGTCACTTTATTCTAGTTCCTTCTACTTCTTTCTTCCAAGTTCTGTGATCAGTCTTGTGACTTCGCCATCAATTTGTGACTGATGTAACAGCGTGACTGATAACCCCTAACCTGAGTTGTTCTAAAAATAGAAAATAGAAAATAAAAGAGAAAGAAAAATCAAATAAAAGAGAAAAATAAAAATGAACGAAGTCCTCCATCCACGATCTTGATATGCAGCTAGTGAATTTTGTCAACTTCAACTATGCAAATAGCAAGGATACTCAGAGGTTGACTAATAGATATATCTTCTTTGTTGGAGGAGGACCAATGTTATAGTCTATAAAAAAGACAGGAAATGGTAATAATATCAGCAATAGAGACTAAGTATGTTGCTGTTTCAAGGGCTATACTATATTATTGTCATCCTTCTTTGATAAAGCATCACTTTCCCAGAAAAAACCTGTTATATTGTTTATCAACAATAGTAGTATAATTGAAATAACAAAAATATACCAAGGATACAAAAAAGCAAAGTATATTGATATATAATACCACTTTGTTAAGAAGAAGATAAAGATGATGTCACAAACTTCATTCAGCTTGTACCTCCACAACCAGTGGACCAATTTTCACAAACTAAGTTGCACTGGAAAGCCCCAAATGAGAGCTATCTGCACATATGTGGGATGTACAAAAGCAACAACAAATGACTGAGATATCAGGCCATCAGTAGCCATAAAAGCTTTGTCTGCTAATATCTCATGAACGGCTGAACGGATTCACACAATTGAACTTGCATTGGGAAGTGCTCATCAATCCGTTTCCAACAATATATGATGCATCTCAAAGCGGCAAGTATTGGTAGAGATACAAGCATATTAATGTAGTGACATAATTAGTTATCTTCTAAAATTAGCCTGACAGCTGCTATGACAGCTGACAGTTCCCATCAGGTACAAGTTTTGATCATGTGATAGCAACAGCTTGCGCATAGACCATCACTCTTTTGTATATATACCTCTGTGTCTGAGGGCTAGACCTCAGACTTAACAACATCAATTATTCCTGTTGATACTTTTCATCGTCTGTCAGTCATCATACCCTTGTACTGAACCTCTGAAACACTATTCAGCTCAAGTATCACAACCAGTAAGTATCTTATTTGTGATAGATAGGAAAGTTCAAACTAGTCTATATATCTAGTAAAGATAATGTTATAGATTTACTGACAAAAGCATTACTGAGGAATACAATATACAACTTTACTTTAGACTTGGGACTATAGAATATAATAGAAAATAAAAAAAATATATAAAAGTGATATACAATAACTATCATATTTAGAAAAGTATTGGATAAGGTATGAAGTTACAAGATAACAAATAAATTTCTATTTTTATCTATTCATTTTTATTTCTTCTATTTATATTGCCAGCCAATGCTTGGGCTATAATTTTATAGGTTGTTATAAATTTTTACTGTCTCATATATAAAAGAACTTTTGATAAATAAGGAATATCAACTATTCATATATTTATATTTTAGTGTTGAACTGAGATAAGCTTATTTAACTTATTTAGTATAATTTAAGCTAATAGTAATACTTAATATATGTTCTAACAAGTACAAAATATAGCTGTTTATATATAATTAATTTTAGAATCTACCATTTATAAGATTTCATACTCAGGTTCTCTACCAATTATGACTGGTATAAAAGCCAGTTATATTCTCTCAGAGAAAGTATTGGATGTGGCAGGTTCTAATATGAAGATATAAAAGGCTGAATATATAAAATATATAGATTTTGGCAAACAAAAAGTAAATAATAGAATATTGGACTGGGAAATAATTTTGTAAAGTCTGAGATATTTTTTAAAAAGTTTCTTCAAGAGTTGAATAGTTCTAAATAATTAAGTCTTAACAAAAATTTATCACCTACTTTAAAATAATGTTATGATATGCTTAAACCCTTGGATTTTATTTTTATTTTTATTTTTATTTTTATTTTATTTATTTTTCTTGATTTAATTTCTCTTTTTTTCTTTTTTCTTTTTCTATTTCTTTTATTTCTTAGAAAATGAAGAAAGATGTAACTGTAGTCATATAATACATTACATAACATAATGTTATAGGTTTAGAATATAGTAAAAGAAACTAAAACAAATGATGTCAAGAATATAGCTACAGTATATTCATCTTGCAGTAATGGTATGATAGACTTATAAACAACATATATAGTTTAGGATAAAACTTGTAATAGTAGTATATAGTATTAAAATACATTAGAAACTCCTTGTTGAGTTCTCTTGTAATCTTTATAAGATTCTTTGTTATAAGACTATTTGTTATAAGACTACTTAATGAGTTATTAACCATTTTGGTTAGTAGTTACCACAACAAATTAGGTATGGGAAAATATCACACATCAGCAGACTTCTGATAATGTAGTTAAGCTATAGTAATCTCAGCTTTTAAAGTACTCTGTAGTTATTAAGATTTAGTACAAAGTTATAGGCTTAGAAAGATACAATATTATATTTAGGGTAAATGATAATGTTTAGATGATATCCCTTATCAGTGAAAAATAGAGAGATTTTAGTAATAGTATTAGAAGCATTATTGTAAGAAAACTCTGTAAGTAACAAGAGTTTGAACTAGTTGTTTTGCTAGTAATTATAATAAATAGAAGTATTGTTCAAGTGTCTGGTTCATACTTTCAGTTTGTTTATTATCTTTAGAGTAGTAGCCTAAAGTGAAGTAAAGCTACATATTCAGAATAATGTCTAAAAAAACAAAAAAAAATTAATACAAACTCTAAGCTTTTATTAAAGATAACATAGAAAGAAATGCTATGCTTTGAGAACACATGAAGAACAAACAGACATGTTAGATCCACAAATATTATAGTATTATATGTAGAGATAAAAATTGCCTGTTTAGTAAGCTGGTTAATAATGACCAAAATAGTGTTAAATCCTGAGGATAATGAGAGTTTCTCAATAAAGTCTATAGAAATGGAATTTTATAGTCATTTTGAAATAGAAAACTACTTGAGTAATTTATAAAGCTAAGGTTTGGATTATATACAAATGACATAAAATCTGCAACATTGTTGTATATTAGTACAGAGACTAGACTAGGAATAACTGTAACAAATAAGTTCTATTATTTTGTTCTAATCAAAGCAGCTAGTAAGATTATACCAGAGAATTTATATAAAAATTACTAACAAATGATATGTATATTCTACTATCAAGACAAAAAAGACTATCAGAGTCCATAGACTACTAGCTATCTGTAGAGATGTGTTTTGTAGTGGTAGTATTGCTAAACAGATATCTTAGTAAATGTTATGGCTTAAGTCTTTAAGTAAAGACAAAAGACAGCTTTTATCTTGAGTAATATAAAAAAACTCAATAAAGTTCCAAGTACAAGTTTAGTCTACCTTATATATTACAAACTATAATCTGTATACATATTATATCTAACTTACTCTCAAGTCTATGCACTTTTCATAAGATCAATATGTTGTTGTCATGCTGTATGATGTTACTTATTTCAGAATCTTTTATGTTCTTCTCTATGTTGTATATAACATTACATTATACTTTTTTTTTTAAGTCAACAATTTATTATATGGAGTATGATGATAGTTTATGTCTACAGAAGGAATTATGTATAAAGTATCAATACTCTAACCTTTTTACGCAGTTACCCAACACAAAGGACTACTAAGGAATTGAATCCATAACCTCAAGTAGGTTTGAGGTAGGCATAATACACATGGATGGGAAGCTCTTCTATTATGCCATCTCTCTCCCCATTACATTATACTTCCTTGCCTAAGTTCAAAATAACAAAAATAAAAAAGAAACTCAAAATAAAATAAAAGAAAAATGAGAAAATAAAAAATAAAATAAAATAAATCCAAGTTTGCAACTCTAATAGTGCAGGGTACAAAAATTAATAACTGTAGCTATATAAAGAGAAAAAAACAAAAACTATAGCTTATATAGAGACTACAAGTTATTCTTGAGTGGAAATTGGTTTGAAGTTGTGAGAATTAACTGTAGTATAGCCAGTATTTCTTCCTTTAGGGTAGATGTCCTACTATCTAGTAAGAGCATTTGGTTTGGTATCAAGATAACCAGAGTAAAACTTGATAATGAGATTGAACTGAGAGAAGTATCTGAACTATTGTACTTATCTCTAGATTAACACTTTGGTAGTAGAAAAATATTCAAGGTTTTTATAGCTAGACTCTCTAAGTAGTATCATTAAATTTTGAAAGCTTCAAAAATAACAAGAAATTTCTTGTCACGAGTATCATAATTCAACTCTACCATAGTAAAAGTGTAAGAATGAAAGGCAACTGAATAAACTTCATTTTCTTCATATACAATAGAAAGAATTGCAGTGAGAATATAGTTCAAGACATCAGTTTCCACAATAAGTTGAGTATCAGAGATCTAATATATAAGAATAAAAGTAAAGATGAATACTTTCTTAAGAAATTTGAAAGTATTATGGCAGGAGAAGTCAAACTTCCAAGAAATATCCTTCTAGATGAGATATATTAATAAGATTGATAATATCCAAGTAGTTGAAGATAAACTGGTGATAAAAATTAACAAAACCTAAGAAAGATTGAATATTCTTAACTTTCTTGGGCTTTGGCTAGTCTTGGATAATCTTTACTTTGTTGTTGAATATAATGAGACTAGAAAAGAAAATAATATATCCTAGGTATTCTGCCAACTCAGAGTAAAACTTACACTTCTCTACTTTGGTATCAAGACCAGTCTTATAGAAACATTTAAATACTTCTTTAATATGCTAGTAATGTTCAGATATGTTGTTCAAGTAGATAAGTATATCATTCAGATATATTATGATACAAACATCTAAAAGATTAGAAATAAGGCCATTTATAAGTTCTGAAAGCAGTTTTTTATTCATTACAATTGGTAATGCAAACTAGATAGTAAATATAGCAAAGATCTATCTTAGTATATATTTAGGCTTTGTAAGGTAAGTCAAGCAGATTAGAGATAAGTGGGAGAGAATAATGATTTTTTTTGAAAATATAGTTGATGTTGCAGAAGTCGACATAGAGATGTAGTGAACTATCTTTCTTCTTAACAAATAAGACTAATACACCATATAAAGATGAAGTTAGTTGGATAAAACTCATATTGAGGTTTTTTTCAATGAATTTTTTTAGAGTCTCTTGTTCAGATGCTGAAAGAGAGTATATAAAGCCAACCAAAGATTAAGCATCCTTTTTCAAGTTAATTTAGAGGTTATAAGGATAAGAAGGAGCAAAAACTTCAGCTTTGGCTTTACTAAAGATATCAGTAAATTTGTGATACTTATAAAAGACATTTAAAAGATTAGAAGCTTCTATAAGTTGTGCAGAGTTAACCTATGCTATAGGATACTTTAAACACTAACAATTTTCATTTTCTTTCCTTTTATTTTTCTGATTTTATATTAATTTTGTTTTTTTTCTTTTTTTTCTTTTGGATGATGAAGAGGCATGTGATACTATAGTCACATGACAGGTCACATGATGTGATGTCATAGGCCTAGAACATGGTGGAAAGATCTGAAAGATGATATCAGGGCATATGTATACAACATAGTGGTCTTGAGTAGGAAATAAGGCAGATATGAGATTGTAGCATGAACAATAGGGCAGGCTTAATTATTGATAGCACAGACCAAGCATGTTTTGTATATATAGGACTCTAATTTAGCAGAGACTTCTTGTCGAGTTCTCTTGTGATTTTTCCTATTTGATTGCCTACTGAAAGCTTTACTCGCTTGTATAATTATTGGACTTTGTATCTAGTGGTTGCCACAACAACCTGGATATTTGAAGAACAAAGATATAGTTAAAACTTGCTAGAGCCCAAAAGTTTTAATGTATACAAGAATGTCACAGTACCAATGATAGTAATGTTAGATTGCTCAGAAATAAAAACAAGGGTCTTAGATATAGATATGGAAACTATAAGGTCTAATAATTGCAGAGAGATATAAGAAAGTGATAGAGATGTCAATGATATATTAACTGCAATGTGAGAGGAAGCAAGATTTTTCTGTAAAGATAGACAGAAGTTTATTGATCTATTTGCCCAGCCAATCAATGTGTTGTGTTGTACAAGTTAGTTGTATTTAAAGACTAAAGAATAGAAAGAATCAAGTAAAGTGATATAGAAGTCCAGAGTTATACAATCACTTGAGAGGAAAATTATAAGTGAAGTAGCAATTTTAGAGATATTGGTATTTGATGAACCATAAAACAAACAAAGGGCAACTGGAAAGGTTATAGATATCTTTAAATTGTGAATATCCACAAATTTTGAGTTTATAAAACAATAAGTAGATTTAGAAGATTCAGAGTTAACAAGAGCTTAAAACAGTGTTTTATTAAATTGTTCCTGACAAAGAATTAAGATAAAATTAAGAAAAGTGAAAAAAGAATGGTAATTAGAAGGAGCAGATACATTGAGTTAAATAGGACTTATTGCTGTACAGAAAAGTTCAATATAGCTCTCAGTCTATATAGAGTCTTGAAATCACTCTCTATTTTTCTAAAGGTTTCTCAAATGTAGTTGTAGAAGTATTAGCAGCTACTGAAGCATTGTAGCCTTTGGTAGTAACTATGGTTTGCTTCTTAAGACAAAATTTCAGCTTATAATCTTCTATACTGTGATAAAAGTATAAATTATTCTCAAGATGCTTTTTGTGCTTGTTATTGGTCAATGTGTCATTGTTAGCTAGCTTGGAATAAAGATCTACCTACAGAGAATTAGATTACTTCTTAGAAGCAGTGAATAAAGTATTAAATGTCTTAGAAGATAATAATTTTGCAAATGAAGTTACTAAAGATTTATTTGATTTATTCTAAGAGTCCATAGTGTTACCAGTAAAGAAAGCCTTATTTTACTTTTATAAGTGAGATTCAAGAGCTTTCTTTTCTGCTTGTCTTGTATAGTAGCATTTACAGTCATACTTCTGGTAATAGTAATCAATAGTTATCATTAAAGTAAATATGTTCTAGAATAAGGTAAATTTGCCTTGTTTCCAGGTAGAAATAAGATTCTAAATCCAATTGGAAAGCCTCTAGTAATAATAGTAGCATAGAATACTATTTCTCTAATTTAGTTAAAATGTATAGTGTTAGAGTTGTGAATAGTAGACTTAATTTTGATTTTATTTCCTTTCTATTTTATTTTTATTTTCTATTTTTTCTTTTACTTTATTTTAGTTTTTATTTTCACTTTTAGATATAGACAAAGAGTGTAAGGTAATGTCACACATGACAGAATTATAGTACCTATCACTGTCACAAATCACACAATCATATAATACAAAGAAGAATATAAAAGATTTTGAAATAGGTGATATTATATAGTATAACAACAATATGTTAGCCCTCTAGAAGGCATATGTACTTTAGAATAAGTTAGTTGTAGTATATATACAGACCATAGTATATAGACAATCTTGTTTCTAAAACTCTATCAAGTTTTCTTATGTTACTCAATACAAGAGTATGTTTTTATCTTATCACTGAGACTTAAGTCATAATATATAGTATATAAAATTCACATTGTAAGTGGAGATCTTATTACTAGACTTTATGTAGAGATTATCCAGTATATTGGCTATTTCACTAATATGGTCCAAGAGATTAAAATATTGACATAGTTTGTCAACAAAGAAGTTTTAGTTAGAGAGCTGGTTTTAAAGAATACTTTGGTCTTTTTAGTTGAGGTCTACCTCAAACTAGTCCTGAGTAACTCTAAATAAATAGATTATCACAAAATAAATTTTTGCAATATTTATATTTGTCATATCTTATTCTAACCATTTATCTTAATCTACAAATAATACTTTCTCTCTCATCTACACTCTCTAATCTCTTTTGGTACAGATTACCTCTTTTCATTCCCCCTAGGATATTTTTGCTAATTTCTTGCCAAACTCTATAAACTTCTATCTCTAATATCTGAGAATCACCAGTATTTAGAATAAATTACTTAGCAGTTTCATTCCAAATAAGTACTCTAAGTAGTATATCTAGTATATAAACTGATATTTTATATTATAAAAGTTTTATCCTAAAAATCAACTAAAACTAACACTCTTTTCTAATGTTGGTGACAATATATCTTATTACCTCCTAATATCTTCAAATCTCTAAGTCTTCTAAGTTCTCTTCCAAAATATATAACTAGTACAACTTATAGAATTAAATAATACATAACTAGCTTGTTTTGGACTTCCAAGATACCTTATCAGATCTTAGATAATAAGATGTGAACTATGTCTAATAGTATTAAATTGAGCACTGTTTACACAGAAATAAAGTTGACATCAGAAAAGAAAATTATTGAGCTTGTTAGATCCAGTACTGCTAAAAGTGTTAGAAATGCAGGCTTTAGTTTCTCTTGGATTAGAGCTGGGATCAAGAGTCTAATTAACATTAAGTAAATTAGCAATATAACCAAGTACACTAGCCAATTGTTTATTGGTTGAATTATTATTATACTGAAGTTTTGACTATGAGTAAGTTAAAGAGTAAGATATATTAGATTTATTAGTAATAGGATTATTAGTAGGAGCATTTTTCCAATTAGAATTATTGCTTATAGAAATGATACTTAGACCAGAGATAGATGAGATTATCTAAAAAAGTTAAATAATACAAATTAGAGACCAAGAAGATAATTGGCCTCTTTAGTAAATATCTTGACTATTGCAAAGTATTTGGAAAATATTCTCCAGTGAGATGTTTGCTAAGATATAATATAGTGTTAAAAGGTATTTCAAGTGGTAAGATTAGAGTTAATTCTAAATGAGTTGAAGAGTTATTAGAGAAAATGTTATGATCAATGCCTCCTGAATGTAGTATAGACTAGGGTCAAGAGTAATGATGACACAATTGACTGCACTATAAGAGTCTCAGTCAGTGCCTCATGTAGTAAGTGCTACATCCTTGCTTGATCCTCATTTATAACTTATCTTTTCTTGTGTACTATGGATGTTATTCTCATATATGACTTATATATATAGTGTAAATACTATTCTGTGTCCTTATGCTTTATTACTTATACATTTTCCCTTCTCTCTTCTCAAGTCTTTGCCTAAGTGCAACCTGAGCTCCAAGCTAAGGTGGTAACATAAAAAGCCATTTAAACTTTGAAGTGTAATAAAATATTGAAGAATCTACAGGCAAGACTGCTTAGAAGTGACAGCAGACTTAGGAGTCTGATAATACTGTCAGATGTAATTGATACCAAAAGACAAAAGTTTATAAGGTTGGCTCAGAGATGCATAGAGTTTTTACACTCTGTACAAGAAGCTCAGTAATATAGACTTGTTAAAATGACCTTAGTTTTAGTTTATATACTATACTATCTATCTACTGTATAGCTGTAACTTTAGATAATTGGATGGGATCTAAAAAGGAGTTGAATGCTAATAGTAGTATATTGCTGTTAAATACCAGAGATTGAGTTCAATAAGAAGTATATATTACAACTTAAGTCTTAAAGTATTCAAAACAAAAAACTTTGTATTAGAGTTAATATAAGAAAACTTGATGGAGTCTCAAGTACAAAGTATTTACCTTATATACACTAGACTATTGGTTCATACTATACTAACCTCAGCCTACTTTAAAGACTATGTATATTATATATTATTAATATATAGAATAATAATATTATTTTAAAACCTTTTATATCCTTTTATGTGACATATGATTATGTGACTAATGTGTGACAGTTTGTAACATCATGTTAAACCCTAACCCTAAGTTTAGAATTAAAATAAAATAAAATAAAGTCTACTATCTTTAACTCTAACAAAGTATTTTTTTTAATTGTTAAACTAGTAATTTACAATATAACTAGTTTCATATACAAGTTAAATAGTTAGGAGATACTTAAGGATTTTAGTATATAGCTTTAAGTGGAGGTTTTAGATTTCAGTATTAAAATACTGAGAGACCAAATAGAAGAACTTTGCTACAAAAAACTAAGCTCAATAGAGGTTTACTTATTATGAAAGACCAAATACTCAAAAAACTAGAAGATGATTATATTATTGTTACAAAGATATGTTGTAGAGAAGATAGGCCTTTGTTAGACATGTTGGGAAAATATTATCATTATGAAAAATAGTCTTCTGAATAGATAAACTTGATATATAATATTCTTCTTATATAGATTTATCTAGTTTCTTTTTATGTCTGATTACTTTATTATTGATCACATAGTTCTTTATAATCTCTATAAAACTTCAGACTTGATTTATGAGAATTTTAGTATATTCAAAGTAGTTATCTATCTTTTCTAATTCTTGAATAGTCTTAATATTAGTATTTAAGATATCTAAATACTTTGTAGTTCTTTAGCTTGAAAATGAACTAGTATAGCATACTGTTCTGAAATGCTTATGCTTAAAAGTTTGACTTTCTTCATACTTTACTTTCTATTATAATTCTCTTCCCAAATATAACTATTACAATATATGAAGATATAGTATATCTACTAAAGTTAAGATTATCTAGGATCTATATTTACATATGTTAGATAATATTTCTATACTCTTCTAATACCTTCTGTAATTTTCACATGAATGGTTTTCTCTTTTAAATATATTTCTTATTTAATATAAATATAATTTCTTGATTAGTAGTAATAATTACTACTAAAGTGGTTATAGTAGAAGTATAGAGTTTTGTCACAGTTCAAACTCTGAGCCATATTTATTTTCAGTATGAATATTTTTATTAGAATTGAAAATAGTAAACTTTGTTTTTATTTTATTTTATTTTTTATTTTTATTTTCTTATTTAAAGCTTATAGTTAGGGCTTAATGTAATATCATACAACACAACTCTTGCTCTTATACCACCATCTTGTATGGTAGCACCCATAAGAGATTCAGGAAATAAATTCTTCAATAAATCAACAACTTCAACTACAACAACAAGAATGAGTTTTACATGCTTTGAAAATATAAACATTGATGATGTTCATGATGGTGGTCTAGATAATTATGATGATGTGAGAGGATTAACTATACATCCATCTAAACCTCCTCCTAGCTTAGATGAAATATCTATAACAGAAGACTCAGTAGATTACACTGGGAAAATAGAGAGACAAAACAACAACTTGGATGAAAATGAGGTACAAGAACCAATTGACAGCTCTCAGCTATTCTATGCAACTCAGAAGAGCCAAGACAATAAGAACAGTAGGGTAGCTGACCTCTCTACTAACACAGAGCCTCAATGTGCCAACAATACAAAGCATGCCTGTAGTAACCAGAATGACAACAATGTATTCAACATTCAGTTGAACTACGACATCAATTAGGCTATAGACCCTGATTCTTGGGATAGCAATTTCTAGGCAATTTTGCTCCATGATTCTTTGGAACACTTGGCATCAAACATTAAGAATATCAAGGAATCTCTTATCAGAATGCAAAAATACATTCTAGGCAAATCCATTGAAGATGATAAGGCTAACAGCATCAAGGATCTCAAAGATGTTGGTAAGGTAGTATGAAAATTTATCTCATCTCTATATGAAGTGCATTGGAACAGTCTGGTAGTAGATGATACTAACATGTTATTCAGAAATAAGGTGAAGTCTAAGTTTAGCCCACAGGTTTTCAAGGCTCCACAAAATGGTAAAGGTAAAAATGTTATCAATTCAGTTTTTATCTCTTCTATCCCTTCTCTCATTCTAGCTAAATCTTCAAAGAAGGTTAATGAAATCTTGAAATTTTTTAAAAAGAACCCTGTTATTCAGCAGAAGAAATTATATACACAAGCTTCTTTTAACAATAATGTGTTGAACATAGTTAGAGAAACACTAAAGATCAAGAAAACATTCCTGAGTCTTTAGGATTGCAAAATCAAACAAGTTCAAAGGATAATCAGTAGTATCACAAAGCCCAAGCCATGCATCAGCATAACAATCAAAGGTCTTTTGAGAAAACAGGTTATTATCCCAATGAATGTTGAACATGCTAAATACTTTATTAGAGAGTTTAGTTCTCATATCACTAACATCAATAGGGCTCTTAAAAATATTAAATCAAACATCATGGCCAATTTCATCTAAACTAATGTCAAGATAATAATCATCTCTACTAATAATGTTGCAAGTTCTTTAGATCTCCAGGAGATTGAAAAATATGTCAAAAGTACTTTATGCACAGTTGCTGACCAAATTGATTCTCCAAGACTACCACAATCAAAATCATATCTCAAGATTGTCAGTATTCCTTACTTATCTGAAGTATCCAACTTCTATTTATCATCTGACAAAGTGGAAAAAATTCTGAAGACTAACCACATTTTTAATGACATTGTATTAACATCAAAATCTAGAGTTATCAAGATTTCTCCCAAATTAGACATGTCTATTGTCTGGATCAATATATGGGATACACAAAACAGATCAAAAGCAAAAACTATTATCAATAAAAGATTCAATATCAGCAGCTTCATCATGACTGTTCATGGAGCAAATATGAACCCTGGAGTTCCTTTGTGTAAAAATTGTTAAAAATGGGGTCATTTGTCAAGTATGTGCAAAATTCAAGGATCTAAGTATACAAAGTGTAACAGTCCCCATCAATCAATTCATCACCATAAGTTTGCATAGTGCTGTAAGGCTAATGATAAAATTAATCTACCTAGGCTAGAAATCAAGAAAGATGAGCCTTGCCTATACTCATTCAAGTGTTCAAATTGTAAGGATGATCACCAAGTGGATTCTACTGACTGTCTATTTTGGAAACACAGGTTCAACAAAGAATAGCATTCTAAGAAATACACAAAACTTCAAGAAAATAGAAAGGTCTCAATTTGTTCATCTGTGAATGGTAACAAAGCATGATTTGTAAAGACATTAAAATCTTTTCACAGAATGTATGAAAAAACAACTTTATCATAAACACTATTCTTGAAGTCAAAACTAATTTCGATATTATTTTCATTTAAGAGCCATCTTGGTCTACCATCCACTCCATTCCTAGTTCAAAGAGTTGTGAAGAAGAATCATTAGTTGGTGTAGTCAACCATCCTAACTGGCTGATATTCACTAGAAATTCTAAGTCCTTGAACAATTTCTCGAGAGTCATCATCTATGTCAACATAAGACTTTCTTCTTTTTGCTTTTTACTTCACAAAGATGTTATTAATCATAAAGACATTATTTTAGTCTCTTTCTTCAACAATAATAATGTCTTCTAGTTAATGAACATCTACTCTAATTCTTCTCATTCAGCTTTAAAGTATCTAAAGGATACTGAAGTTGACATTTGTAATCTTATTATTATGACTGGTGATTTTAACATTTGAGATAGTCTTTAGAACCTGTCTTTTCTATACCATTCTTCTATTAGTAATAATTTACTTATTATTGTAGACTCGTTTAATTTGGACTTGTCTATTCCTACTAACCAAGTTCTAACTAGGTATCCAGACAATGCAAATAACTCAAATTTGGTCATCAATTTAATATTTCTGCATAGTGGATCAAATGAACTGGATAGCCATTCAATTCATTCAGATTAGTAACTTTCATTAGATTATGCCTCCCTTACAGTTACTATCCCTATTGTCAAAGAATATGTCAATTCAACCAAATGATCAATTAGTAAAGACAGTGAGGAAGAATCTTCTTTTATCAATGATGTCTCCTCAGTTTTTAGAAGTCTCAATACATCTAACATATCAGATTCAACAAGTTTAGACAAAATCATTAACAATTTAGCACAAGAAATTGAAAATGCTTGGGAAAAATACTCAAAGATTGTCAAAATAACAAAACACTCCAAGAGTTGATAGGATGACAAATATAGCAGTGACCTTGAAAAGTATAGGGTTTCAAAAAGTCTTGAAGATTGGAAAGCTTTCTGAAGAACAGTCAAGAACACAAAACATATCTTTTTCGACCTTAAAATCCAGGAAATTACAAACAAAAAGCAAGGTTCATGAAAGCTTATGAATTAGGTCAACAAATAAAAGCTACCAGTCATTGAAGTTATCAAGTACAATGACTAACCTTGCTTGGAAATCAATGATCTTTGGTATGTGTTTCATAGTTCCTTCAACACTGCTCAACATTATTGCATTGATGAAAGTGTCCTCAAAGAAGTATTATCATTTCCCTTCTTCTCTTGAACTCAGTTTTCAGAGGAAGAATTCATCATCGCTATCACTAAGTATAATAATTCTTCCACTCCTAACCCTGATAAACTTTTATGGTATCATCTCAAGCATATTCTCAAAGATAAGACATGTTTAAATAACATAGTTAATATCACTAACTCATGCTTTGACTTAGGCTTTTAGCCTTCTCACTTCAAAATATCTACTACCATTGTCATCACAAAGCTTAACAAAACTTTATATGATACTTTCAAATCATTTAGACCCATTATCTTACTCAATACATTGGGAAAACTTATCGAGAAAGTCATTGGTAATAGACTCTAATTTCATATGGTGTCTAACAACTTCATCCATCAGAACTAGCTTGGAGGACTCAAGTTTAAGTCTACTTCTGATGCCAACATTGCCCTCACTCATTTCATTTGTATGGGATGGGTTCAAAATCTCACAACAAGTACTTTTGCCTTCAACATTTCTCAATTTTTCCCCTCATTCAATCATTGTCTTTTCACTCTCATTCTTGGGAAAGTGGAGTTCAAGCCATGAGTTATCAAAATTTTCTCCAATTATCTTATTGATAAGAAGACTCATTACTTTTGGAACAATTTCATTTCTTCATCTTTTAATATTAACATAGGAGTGGGGTAAAAATTGGCCTTTTCTCCTATAATTTTAGCTCTTTATCTTTTAACTTTTCTTCATATTTTAGAAAAACAATTAAAAAATCTCAAAATTCCAATTTCATTCTTATCTTTTGTAGATGATAGACTTCTCATTGTTCAGAGTAAATCTTGTCTTTTGTCTAATTCTCTTTTATTTTGTTATTACAATGTTGCTTCAAATCTTCTTTCTAATTTTGGTCTTATAGTTGAACACTCAAAAACTAAAATTTTCATTTCTTTCGACCTTTTATCTATTGGTGGTCTCACTTTATGCCCCAAAAAAACCTGGAAATATCTAAGCTTTATATTTGACAGAAAATTATTGTTCCATCAGCACATTGATTTCTACTCAAACAAGTCTATTTCTATAGTCAAATATATGAAAATTCTTGATAATTCAGTCCATGGTTTAAACTCATATCAAAAGTGTCTCCTATATAAAAGTTATGTCCTTCTGATTGTACTATATGGATTTCAGCTATAGTATTATAACAATGCCCCTCTCTCTTATCCTTCAAAAATGTTAGAAAAGATGCAAAGAAGAGCAGCAATTTGGATTTTAGGTGCTTTCAAAACATCCCCATCATTTGGTGTTGAAGCTATTGTAGATCTCATTCTGATCAACCTCCATCTTTAAAAATTGAGTGGAAGATTACAACTTCAAGCACATTCTCTCCTGTCTAACCATATCCTTCATTCACTTATGGAACCTAAAGCAAACTCATCACACAATTAAAATTTGCTATCTCTTAGTGGTCTAAAAAGGTACCAATGCAATTTAATCAAAGGTTCATTAGTTAACATGGATAATCAATTCAATGAAATTTTTCCATCTTTCATTTCTCTTCATCTAAAATTTTCTCCTAGTAGTAGAGTCATTGACCTTTTCTCTAACTATTTCTCTTTCTATTTAGTTAGTGAATGCAACAATAGCTATAAAGCATGAATTCAAAGATTGGATAATCTGACTATTGAATCATCAAGAACTCCATCACATGCTCTTGTCATTACAAATACTAGTATTAAGAACAATACTGCTACTTCCATCCCTCATATTCACGTCCACAACAAACCTGTTATCAAAACACTCCATCACATTATGAATGTCACAAGTACAAAAGCCAAACTTTTTGCTATCAGATATGGAATAAATCAGGCTACTATTTCTGATAATATATCAAAAATCATCATCATCATGGATTCCATTCATGTTATGAAAAAGATATTTGACCTTTTGTCACATCTTTTCCAATATCATACAACTTCTATTCTCAACAAACTTTGAAATTTCTTCTCTCATAATCAGGAAAATTCAATCGAATTTTGGAAATACCCTAGTCATTGCAAGTGGTACCTTTATAATGCAGTTGACAAGAAAGCAAAGTCCTTCAACCTCATCCTACTTCTTTCTTACAAACAATTATGGGATTGCAGTAAGAAATTAGAATACAATGACATTGTCAATAGATAAAAGATGATTTTCCAAGCATTAGATATCAAAGGGAAACATTTCCTGGATCTAGTAGATAATGACAATAATATCATTGAACCATCTTACATCAAAGGCAGTTCATAGCTCAAATTCTTTAACCACTCCAATTCTTTGTATACAAGAACATCAAGGGCAATAACTAATCATACTCCAATTAGCAAATATAGACTCAGATTCTTTCCTAGAGAAGATTTCAGTTATCTCTATGGGATTTATCCTATTGAGTCAAAACATCACATCCTTCACAAGTGTAAAGGTTTAATAATTATTGAAATCCAAGAAGAGACTTAATAAGTTATTTTGTTCTATCTCTAGAATTCAACCCAGGTATATTTGCTTTTCATAACACTCTTATTTAGCTGACTTAAAGTTGATCTCATAGTTAGTAGCAGATTTCTTTTCTGTTTATTGACTTTTCTCTCTTTTATTTCTCTATTTTCTTTCTTTTCTTTCTCTTTATGTAGTTTTGCTTGCTTTATATATAGTTATAATATAGCTACCATAGTCTGCCATCATACTCTATGTAATAAATTGTTGATTTAAAAAAATATAATATCATAACTGTCACATATTATAACAAAAGTATAACATCTATTACAGTTATATATCATATAATTATATAATATAAAGAAAGTAATAAAAGGTTTTAAAATAGATAATATTATATATAACATAATAATAGTATATTGGTTTTATAAAAAGTATATGAACTTTAAGATAGGCTAGTTATAGTATGCATACAAATTATAGTTCATAATATATAAGATAAACTAATATATGACAAGAACTCTATGAAGTTTTTCTTTTGCTTAATCTTTTAGCTTAAGTTATAGCAATTTTGATACCAAAACCCTACAATTATTTGATCTTATTTATATTAAAACTTTACTAGTATTTTATCTTTTATAATAGACTTATTTTTATTATAAAACTCTATAGTTATTTGGTCTTATTTATATCAAACTCTGTGATTATTTGTATTTATTTTCTCTCTCTTCTATGACAGAGTTATTTCTTCTCAAACTCTACAAATTCTTAATCTTTTATATAAAATTTTCTTTTTTGTATAACTTTATAAATACTTAGACTTTTATATGGAGTTTCTATCTATCTAATCTAATGTATTTCACTATTAAAACATCTACTTGGAACTCTGCTTAATTACTTCTTTAGTTTACTTTATATATTTAAAATTAGTAGTTATTTTGTATATTTGTCCTAACTTACAAATATTTTTTTTCTTATTTGTACTTTCCAACTTCTTTTGGTATGAATCATATCTTTCTATTCTATCTCAGATATTCTTGCTAGCCTTTGCTAACTCTATAGACCTCTATTTTCTAATATCTGAGATCTTGAAAATCAACTAAAACTAAAACTTATTTCTATTGTCAGCAATAACACATCTTATCACTCATTAAGTTCCCCAAGTTCTATTTTGAAATATATAACTAATATAGCTAGTAGAGATATAGTATACAAGCTGAAGCCAAAGATCATTCTGATCTATTTTTTATATTCTCAAATAATGTATTAATTACTTATTTAGACTTCTGAGATATCCTATTTAGTCTTGGATAACAAAGTGTAAACTATATATAACAAGCCTAATAATTGACTAAAGTTAATACCAAACTCCAGTATTAATAGTAATATACTTATTTCTCTTCTTATAACTTCTAATTCTACTTTCCAAGACATTCCTCTAAAATTGCAATCCTGTAACTAGTAGGAGATATAACATATAAGTTAAGACCAAGATTATTCTGAAAAGTCCAAATCTTTATTAGGCTTTGATAAGTTCCTATACTTGTCAAACTCTACAAACTTCTTTAGACTTTTATCTTTCAAGTGTGGACCACACTTGAACAATATTATTAGGCTATCCTTTCTTATAGTTATATTCTATTTCTTTAGTAATGGTCTGAACCTTAAGCTATACATCCATTATAATAGTATCTTTTTATTTTTTCTAAGTTTCTAGCTAGAACTACTCTTTAGTAAACTTTGGGTCTACTAATTCTCTTGTAGACTCTGAATTTCTTTGTACTTCCTCTTTAGCATCATTACCAATTCCATCATTAAACTCTACTTTTTCTGGTGACTTTTTACACTAATATTTCAGAAACTGTCACTATCACTATTCTAGTAAATACATAAATCTGGTGAGTAATAATTATAAGAGTTTTAAGAAGTGATAAACTTCAATAGTGGAATTCAGTGAAGTTCAAAGCATAAAAATCCTGCTACTTTGAACATAAGATTTAGTGGTAAGAAATATTGTTTAAACAACAGTAGTAGTAAAAAGTTTAATCTTCTTACAGTTATATTATAATAGCTAGTCTAATAATTGACAAAATTTAATATCAATTTCTGGTTATCCAACTTAACTCTAATGTTAATAATAACATACTTACTTCTATCTTATAATTCTTATTCTAACCTTTTCAAATCTTTCTTTAAAATTGTAACTATATAACTTGTAAAAGACATAATATATAGGTTAAAGCTAAAGTTGTTTAGAAGTCTGTATCCATATATTATAGATAAGTTTGAGTTACTCTGTAAATATATTCACAAGAAGTTATATATATAATCAAGTAATATACTGACTTAGTAAAAATATAGTCCTAGAATTAAGCTTATACCAACTATAATAAAACTGAAAAAATTACTTATAACATAGCTAATATCTTAAGTAAAGAAGAGTATTGGAAATTTTACTATTATTATTAAGTTTACTATTTTCTAATATCTAGCTCTCTACTATAGTTTTGGAACCAAACTAATATATTTGGTAAGTAGCCACTAATTATTTATACTATGCTAAGCTTACTACTTTAGTATTTTTTAAGTCTTTGTTTTAACTATAGTCTGAATTAAGCTTAATGCAGATAATAACCTTAACTTATACTTATACTTATATGTTATATCTATTATTATAAGATATCTTAATATTTCTTTTCTATTTCTTTTATTTTTTAAAATTATATTATTTATTTATTTACTTAGATTCTTATGAAGAAGATTATATAATATGACACTACTAAAATATATAAAACAACATATAATTATAGTTATATAATATAAAAAGTAATAAAATGTTCTTATTAGACTTAGTTATACTTCTAGACTAATCATTATCTAGACTAGCTCCTAATAAACTAATAACTATCTCTATTTTATTTTGATCTCTGTTGTTTAGTCTACTACAGTAGTATTATAGTTATTATAGTTATAAATATTGATTGGTCAAGTATATAGACCATATACTTGGACTATCCTACTATAGTATATATGGTAATAGTATAACAGTAAAATACCTTACTTAAATATCATCTAGAGTTTCTGAACATTTAAAATTCCTTAATATAAAACTAATTCTCTTATAGTTTATATCTTGACAACTGAGATCTATAGCAAACTTTTAAAATCTACTTATTGTACTAGTCATATATCTCAAAGAGTATACTTAGAGAGATTTAGAAGAATGATTCTATCCAAAGAGTAAAGAGATATATTATTATTAATATTAGAAGAGTGTACTGGTTTTGGTTGATTTTGAGAATAAGAATGTATGATGTAACTATCTGACCTATATACTAAGTTCTCTGCTTAAGATAATATCAAGAAAATAAAGACTGTAAGTGATTATCCTAGATCTGAGTAGTTCTTGAATATTAAAATAGAGTTTTATGGAGTTATTAAAAAGTTTAACAAGGATGTTCAAAAAATAATTGATATAGAATAAATAAAATTGATCCATACTGGATAAGAGAAGAGACATTATTTGTATATAATAGAATGTAGTTAGATTGGTATATAACAGTTTCAGTAAATTATTACTTTAGAGACTTTAGAATAAAAGTCAAAGTGTTGTATACAAACCAAGTACAAGATATATAAGTAATTACTATTAAGTATAACTCACACTTGAATAGAAAAAGTTTATAGAAGAAATATAGAATATACAGATCAAATACTCAGACTTATCTATAATATGCAAATATAAACTTCTGAACAACCTTTAACTTATATGTTATACTTCTTATAAGTTATATAGTTGTAATTTTAGAGAAAGGTTTAGAGAGATTAGAATTAGCTTTATTGTTAATTATCAGATATAGTGTAACTACTAGTCTTATATACAAAGAATTGTATCTAAGATAGAGTGAAACTCAAGTAATGATAGAATAAGATGTCTCTATACTAAGTAGTATCAATATCTTTGTTTAGCTCCAACAAGTGGTCAAATTTAGATTGATCTATGTTTTTACAGGGATGAAAATTGGATATGGATAGGAGTAAACTCCATTGAATGTATTTGGAGTTTGAGTACTACCTTTGTAAAAAAAGATATAACTTTGAAAATGAATAAATACTATTCTTAAGTGAGAAGATATAGCTTAGAAATAGTAAGTTCTATCTTTAATAGAGAAGAATAAAGCTCAGAAATGAGATAAGTATTATTTATATTATAACTTGGAGTTTGACCTATGTACTATTATATATATATAATATCCAAGATCCAAGCAATAGTCAAAGTAACTAGACTTGCAACCAGTTTGTAAATTCTAACATTTTATTACTATTAGATAAGCTTTTACTTTTTCTAGTAAATTTTCTAGATATTTACATCATGATTTTTAACTACCTAAATACTATTATTTCTAAATTATATTAATATTGTTTTACTAGATAGAAATAAACTTTAAAGTATTTAAAATAGTTGCTATTTTCAGAAAATCTTATTCTGTTTTCTCAAATTTCTTCTAGAGATAAGTCTTGTTTTGTATAATATTTAAGTAGTAAAACTTAGGCTTAAGATACAAACTCCATATCTCTATTCAGTCATCCTAATATAGACTATATGAGTCTAGTGGTTAGTAAAAGAATATAAGTGATGTAAGAACTTAATAATAGTTAGTAAGATAAATAACAAGAGTATAAAATAGTAACTAATCTTAGTCTTTTGAAGATAGCATAAGAACTGAGAAATATATTATATTAACTTGTAGTATAAATACTTATAATAATAATAATATAATGTATACAATAAATATTGTCCATTTTCAGGATAAAAAAAAGAAACAGATATATATAATGATATATATAGGTTTAAAAGATAGTTTCAGTATATAATAATAGTTGACACATGTTTGTTATCCTAAAAGTTAGAGCTGTCAATATAATTTTGGCTAATCTCAGATTTGATTTCTGTCAGAATCACAAATAATGGACTTAAGTTTATTTTATTTTTCTTTTCATTTTCATTTTCATTTATTTTCTATTTTGAGAAACTAGAGATTAGGATGATATAATAAAATATAGTAGAAAGTTCTGAAAGAAATGACATTATACAACATATATAACACATGATCATTTAGGGTAGGCTAATCATAGTAGTAACATAGACCATTAGTCTAGATATATAAGGTAGACAATTCTGTACAGAGTTCTCTATTGAGTTCTCTTATATTAACTCTAATACAAGGTTCTTCTCATTGACTAACTCTAAGATCTTTAAGTTGTAACAATTTCTAGTGTGGTTATTATCTTATTCTAACAGTAATGACTAATATATTTGTTTAAAGAAATTCTGAAGCAACAATGTGTAGTATAGACAATTGGCAGCTTATATAACTGGACACTACTCTCAACTCTACTAGAAATACAACAAGCATACTCAGGTTCTCTTTTTAGTAACAAGTACTAGTTTATTTTTATGCAGTTTAAAGCTAATATTGTATATTTCTTGTTGCATCTTAGTACACCATCTTATTTCAGCTTGATTTTATCAACAATATCTAGAATTGAGACAGCTTTGTAGAAAAAATCAAAATAGCATTTAGTAATAAGAGTAAAGCAACAGATGCTAAATAGAAGATTATATTGGAAGAAACAGAACATACAGCAGTATGGTACAGTATGGATGACTAGCAATCACTTACCTATAGTGTATACTTTAATTGAGAGCTGAGGAAGAGTGAGTAAGCAACAATAGAAAACAAGTAGTATTAGTAAAAGTTCAATCTATATGAAAATTTTATATTAGCTACCTAATTATTACTATAGATATGAGAGGTTAAAATATTAAAACTGACCTCATTGAAAAGGTTTCTTCTCTAGACAAGCTAATAGCCACAATTAGAAAGAGCTATGTATTTAGCCTTAGTTAAAGACAAGACTACTGTTTTTTACTAGTGGCTCATCTAGGATATTACTATAAGAATAAAGTAACTAGTTATAGATTTATATGATTCTGGATCTTGGGCCCAGCCTAAATCAGAGTGCACTATAATAGACTCATTACTAAGTCCATCATAGACTATCTAATACTTGTAAGTATTAAGCAAATATTTACAAAGATGTAATTCTGCTTGATAATGCTCATTTGAAAAATTTGCCATCTGTTAAGCAAGTTTAACTACAGCAAATCTCATGCCAGAATATGAGCCAATCATTAAATATATCAGAGATCCAACTATTTGCTAGTACTTTTGATGGAAATTAGGGTCATACTGCTTATTATTGGATTTAAACACATAGTCCAATAGCAATGAAGTACTTATTAGGTTGGCTACTATATTAAAGTATGCTAGAACTTTGTTCAAGTACTTAAATTGGTTTACAAAGATTCTTTGATCCTTATAGCTAGAACTTATACACATTCCAAGAAACTCTTTAGTTTCTCTAAGGTTATGACATTCCCATTTTATTATAAATTTTTACTTCAAATCTAAAAGAAGTGGGGAATCTTTTGAACTCATGAAACAAATATCATCAATATAAATAATTGTTATAACAAGCTCTTTAGTTTCTTTATCAATAAAGTAATATACACCAGCATTAGATTTATATAACTTAGATCCTATCCTAGTACTGTTATTGACTTAGTTATCATCTACCACTAAAATAAGCTAGCTTGCTTAAGGCTATACAATACCTTGTATAGTCACCAGACTTTCTTTTCTTTTCCAAGTAGCCTAAAATCTTTAGGCTATTTCATGTAGATTTTCTTATCTAGGTCACTATAAAAGTAAGCAGTTTTTATATCAACACTGTTGTGGCAACTACTAGACCAATATCCAATAGTAACACTACAAGTAAATCTCAAGGGCAGATATCTAATAGGAAACACAAGTTGTATAATTCACAAGAGAACTTGACAGGGAACCATAACAGTATTCTACCAACTATTTATATAAGTGTTCTTAGTCTATGCTATGACTTCTCTATGCCTACCCTAATATCCATACCCTATCCTCATATCCATTACTCATCTGCCTCATGTCTTATTACTTATCCACCATGTATCTATCTTAAGGCTAGCATGCTGTATACATGTGACCTGACATCATACCCTAAACCCTACTCTTCATCTCCATCGTCCATATGTGTACTATGTATATACCATGAGAAAACCATATTCTTTGATGTTACTCCATCTCTAAACTCTTCTCAATCCTTCTAGACCACTCTAGACCACTCTAGGCCTTATGACATCATGTCATGTGCCTTCCCTCTCTTGTCATAAACTAATAATAATACTACTACTATCTATATCTTATCTTACTAAAGTCTGTCCACACTTTCTTGTCTTATAACAAACACTATAGATATCAGACTCTACTACACATTGTGCTAAGAGAAAGCAAATTTGCTCTACTCTCCCTTCTATTATAAGATATACCAAGTAGCTAATAATAACTAGCTCAGCTAATTTATCTGCAGAAGGTGGAATGTTTATTCTATTTTTATTATTATCAGTAATAATTAGGCATTTATCTTCTCACTGGATATTATATAGGGTTCTATTTATCTCAATAATATTGTCAAATAAGTTATATGGATAATCAACTCCATTTATCCATGCCTCTTTTCTCCTACTACTATCTTGTGTAGTTAGCATTTATAGAAAATAGTAGTGTTTTGTATTTTCTTTATTATCCTTTACTGCTATGAGCTAGTTCAACATAAAATCAAAACAAACCAACAATATGAAACTGTTGTTGCCTTTCATCAGTCCATTCCTAAGCTCTGGTCTCCAGAAGCCTTAAAAGGATTTGGCTATAGATTGGAACATAGATATTCCAGAAGCTCCTACCTCATTCTCACTGTGTGTTCCTCCAGCAAGTGAACATGTGTCATTGCCTCATGATCCATTACATAATACAGGTTCAAATGACAAGAACAGAGCAAAATCTGCTGCTTCTTCTTTATTAGATTATGGTGAAGGTCAACTGGCGATTACTAGCTCTTAGAATGGAGCACATCAAGCAGTATCTATATTTGGAACTGAGGATACTTATATTAAAGATTCCAAAATGATTCACAAGTCCATTAAAAGAATAGAGATATACATCAAACATCATCCAGTGGACAAGGTGCTGCCAAAGGAAGATTTTATACTGGTTGTTAGGAATCTTTGGAAGTTAATTGATATAATATATACCACAAAGTGGGATTCTCTCATTTTCAATAAAGAGAAGTCTCTGACCATTAGGAAATATGTCAGAGAGTATATTATGCCTTATTACAGGCAAAAATAGCTGTCGACCTTGACTTTAAATATGAAGATGAATACTTCTACCCCTCCACCTTCTAGAGGGATTGCTTCTCTTCCCACTACAAATATGTCAGTGGCTCCTCCCTCTCCCAATAAGATTGTTGAGTCTACTGTCAAGAAGACTTCTAAACTTTCAAACATAAAGAAGTCTTATGCACAGGCTTTGAAATCTAATATCTTGTGCAACATTAAAGACATTTTGTAAGTCAAGGAAGCATTTCCTGCTTTGTTGGCAAACAAAGTGGGAAAGATGTTAAAAGCAAAAAATAGTGGAGAGGGTAGCAAAAAACCCAGAATCAACATGACAACTAGAGGGCCATCAAGGAAGGAAGTTATTATATCAATGGCTAAGCATAACACTGAGTTAATTGTCAACTCAGCTCACACTCACATTTCTAACATCAATAAATGTCTGAAAATCTCCAAATCAGACATAGTTACAGATTTTATCTATATCACAAACAATAGAATTGTCATCATAACCAACAAGCCAGCAAATGATCTCAATTTATCAATAATTGAGAACTACCTCAAGAACATCAAAAATGTCAATTCAGACTCAATCAAGAGTCCATGTCTCCCAAGGTCCAAATCATACATGAAAATCATTGGACTTTCATACAAAATCAAGTAAGAAGTCATCTCACCTAACTATATCAAGGGTGTACTCAAAGAAATGCATCTTTTCAAAGATATTGTGTTGGCCTCAAAACCTTATATCATCAAAGTGTCTCCCAAATCAGACATGGCAGTAGTTTGGGTAGACATCTGGAATTCCTAGAGTGGTTCTTCAGCAAAGAACATTATTAATCATCATTTCAACATTGGACATTTTATTACTACTGTCAAAGATACCAACGTGAACCCAGGTGTTCCACAGTGCAAGAACTGTTGGAAGTGAGGACATTCAACACTTAGTTGTTGTTCTCATATCTCTAGATGCATCAAGTGCTATAGAGCCCATATTACCAAACACCACAGAGAGAAAGTATGGTATTATATGGAGAATAAGAAAGCTAATCGTTCAGTGACCAAAGATGGTGAGCCATGTCCCCATGTCTTCAAATATATGAATTGCAAAGGAGATCATCAAGCAGACAGCTATAGTTGTCCTTATTGGCACAACTGCTTCAATAGAGATTGGTACAGTAAAAAACAACAGGAGCTCTCGAAGTAGAGCACAGTAATGTAGTAATTTTATTAGCTGTAGTTTAGTTTTTCTTTTTCTTTTTTCCTTTTTCATTTTCATTTCCATGTTGTCTGTCCATCAATATACTGTAGCTACAAAGTAGTTACCACAGACTGCTATCATGTCCCACATAATAAATTGTTGATTAAAAAAAAAAAAAACTCCATTTATCCTTACTATTCTAAGTAGTAGATTATCAGAAAATCATTGTGTATTCTAATGATTTCTTTATGATTCCTAACAAGTATTTTCATACCTATCACAAGCCATATTAGAGCTGGAAAATCTCTCCCTTAGCTGCTATAAAGGATTTCACAAGATATTAGTATAATGTTCTCATTTTCTATAAATATTTCCTTTTCTAAAGAGTATCTGAGTTTGATGCTTAGATTTTCTCAATTCAAGACCTTCTTGTAGTATCTACAAAGCAGGTTGCAAAGGTTGTTGAGAGTTACATCTTAATATACATTGTCATCCTTTTTAATCTCTACTTTGAGCTTTTTAGACCTTGGAGTAGGTGAGAGAAATATAAACTTATAAAAAAGAGAAGGTGAAGAAGAATAAGTAGGAAGATTGTTTTGAATAGGAAAAATAGATATGTGTGGAATAGATACTGGAGCAAGTCCATCTTTTCCAGAAGAGTCAGATACTGATGATTCTATCTCTAGACTTATTTTGTCCAATAACTTATTGTACAATTTGCACTCTTTTGCATGGGAGTTGGTACATTTAGAAAAAATTTCCTCATTAAAAATAGCATATATAGAGCAGAAAATGATATTTTCTTGTGTATAGCATATAAAGCAATAACTATTATTCTTATATCTGATGAATATAATCATTTAGAATATGGTGTAAGTTTATTGGCATAAACTTCACTAGAGAGAAATACATAAGCTCTATAGCCAAAGACATAGAAGTGCAATTTTTTAGATTTATTACCCAAAAAATTCTCCTGAGATATTTTTCATTTGAAATACCTAATAGGTATGCAATTATATACATAAGCTACAACTGCTATTACAAACTCCCACTAAAAATCTAGTAGGCATGCTTCAAGTTATATTGACTATGTCTTTTCAAGCAAGGTATAGTTCAATCATTTAGCATGACCATTCTGTTGATGTACATATAAAGTACTAGTCTCATGAATAATCTTTTTCTCTCTTAGGAAGAATTGTAATTCTGACATTAATTAACTTAATTACTTCTGTAGCTTTAGACTTTTTGTATGGAAAAGCAATATTGCAATAGGAGGAATAGTTATCAAGGAATGTAATCACCTACTTGTACTTTGAATAAAACAAGGTAAGGAGCTCAAGAAGATCTGAGTGAATTAATTTTAAAAGCTTACTAGAGTGAACAGAGTTCTCAGAAAAACTGTATTGATGTATCTTTCCAAGAATGTAACCATAGCAGATATGTTTCTATGTTAGGAAATGAATCTTCTTTACATTTTTAACATTGTCAAAAATATAATGCATGACCTTATCAGAGACATGTCCAAAACAATGAGACAAGTCTAGATGTTTTGTTGTAAAACTTACAAGATTAAGGACATTACACTTAAGAATATAAGTCCTCACAATCTAGATATTGTCCCAAAGGTTAGGAGTAGCCAATAGAACAGCATCACCAAACTTATCACAAAAAGTAAAACTACTTTTATTGTCTTTTACTCTTAATCCAGACTGAAGAATTTGTCTAGCAGAGAGAAAATACATCTGCATGCTAGTGACATAATATACTGGCTATAGTTCTTATACAGCAACTTTAGTAGTCTCTTTCTTAAGGTTAAAGATTTCATGTTCAATCAGAACAGTACCAGAAGCAACTATAAATAGTAGTGCTTCTAAGTTTGTAGTTTCAACTCAACTATAATTACCCAAAGTCATATTAACAAAGTCAGACTCAAACAAAGTAAAGTAAGCAGAGTTACTAGAATCCATAAACTATTCATCTTTATAAAAGCTGCCATAAGATGCTTTCTTACTCTTATACAAGAAACATAGTGCCTTTTCACATTTAGAGAGATTCATATTCATAGTAATAAATGAGTCAGGTAAAACAAATCTGTTCTAACTTAGAGCTATATATGTATAATTAATTTTCTTTCAGACTATAAAGTTCTTTATTGCAACCATCACATTAGTACATGAGATTATATTATCACATTTAAGTTTACATAGATTAAATAGACTGAGTCAAGAAATTTAAAGAATTATCAATCTGTAAGAAAAGAGAAATATTGTAGCTATTCTTATAGAGTCTCATATAAAGAAAATCAAGCTCAGCAATCTAAGAAGCAGAGTTCTAATCACTGGAAATTTAAAATATAACTGTTCTCTGATAGTTGGCAAAAACTAATATTAGACTAGGTGTTTTTATGAAAGTCTATAAATAAGCAAGAGCCTTAGTATTAGGCTGGTTATATATTGATAAGTTATCTGGCAAAGTAGAATTAAGAATAGCTAAAACTTGAGAGCTCAAGAAGTTCCTAGTCATCTCATCTACATTAGTAGTCTGAAAAAGTGCTAAAATATTTAGCATATTTTCAGTAATAAAAACAGCTCTAGAATAGATAATGAGAGCAAGAGTTGATTTAATATGAATTTCTCAGAAAGAGTAGTTAGTAGAGCTAGTAAGTGACAAAGTTGGTTATTGCTGTAACAAATATTCTTAGCATGAATTAGAAAGCAAATACAGCCAGCTAAAACATAAATATTTAATCCAACCAGATGAGCTATTAGCATATATAAGGTGCAAGAAAATCCTATAAGCATAGTAATTCAAAATCAGCTCAATCTATAACAGGCTTAGAAGTAACAAGATGTCAGCTTACTAGTAGAGTTGGTTAAGTCCTTTTCATTGAAAGACAATAGACTTTAATTATTTTCATTTTTATTTCTATTTATTTTCTTATTTTCAGACTTAGAATTAGAGATTAGTGTGACATCACATGTGATTGTCACAAGTCACAGTCACATAGAACATCATAGAAGGTTCTAGAACAATAATATCATATAATATATATTACATATATTGCTTTAAAACAAATACATACTCTTTAGAGTAGACTTAGCTAAGTTTAGTGTAGCATAAACTATGAGCCCAGTATATATAAGATAAACAAATTGTACTTAGAACTCCATTGAGTTCTCTTGTGTTAACCCTAATACAAGGTTTTGCTTTTGACTTCACTTTATAAGTCTTAAGTTATGACACTGTTGGAAGGAACAGAATGTTATAAAACAAAAGTGTGAACAGACTTTTAGGATTAGGGTTAAGATATAGTAGTAATATTATTATTAGTCTATGACAAGAGAGAGAGGGCATGTGACTTCCCAGTCACATGACATGATGTCATTAGCCTAAAATGGTCTAGAGTAGTCTGAAAGGACTTAGGGTCTAGAAGAATCAGGAAGAGTCTAGAGATGGAGTGACATCAGGGAACATGTTAACAGCATGGTTTCCTCATGGTGTACACATAGTGCATGCATGTATGATGGAGATTAAAGAGTATGACATCAGGGCACATAGACATGGCATACTAGCCTTA
>Ga0157364_1000313_pt1:25000-29831 | contig 29831 bp, 18 predicted proteins | sample AttsexASBM2_FD_111476 | JGI IMG/M metagenome (GOLD analysis project Ga0157364, IMG submission 111476) | Fungus gardens microbial communities from leaf cutter ant in Ribeirão Preto, State of São Paulo, Brazil - Atta sexdens ASBM2 | ecosystem: Host-associated > Fungi > Mycelium >... | reverse complement strand
TGAGTGAGTGAGTGAGTGAGTGAGTGAGTGAGTGAGTGAGTGAGTGAGTGAGTGAGTGTGTGTGTGTGTGTATGAGAGAGAGAGAGAGAGAGAGAGAGAGAGAATTAGACGGGTTAAAGAAGGGTTTTACGAGGCAGTTCGGGGACATTCTTGATTTCGATGTTGGAAGAGAATCCGACGAGGACCACTTGAATTTAACGAGGTTCCACAGCAAATGGGCCACCCTGCAGATCCGCCTCCTTTATTTTCTTTATACTACTGGAACTCATACTGCACTACTAACCTATGGATAAACATTCGATTTTAAGATTGCGCCTTCCACAAAATTTCCGAGAAACATTACGATCAACTTTAAACAAACCGGTCAGCGAAAGGATAAAATTTTTGTATTTTTTCTTTATTAAGTTCATTATTAGCATGCGCAATGGTTCCTAAACTATTATGAACTATTTTTCGTTTTAATATAACGAATACTTTAAAATTACTTATGACATAAAGTCGTAAATTTTACGAAATAAGGAATATAAAAATATTGCAAATATTGCATCATTCATCATCTCTCTCGTAAATAAAAAAGAAATTGATTTAATGTAAAAATTGCTACTGACTCAGTTCTTGCAATGAGTTACAGTAACAAGCACATTGGTGAATATTTCTCGTGTCAAGAAAGAAAAAAAAGGAAGTCATTGGTTGCGCACCTGTACCTGATCCCTTTTTTTTCATTCGGCGGACAAAGGGTGCCTGCTTCTCGCTCGACAAAATTTCGTAACACCAAGTAGGAAGAATAAAGGGAAACGGAGGGACAGAGAAAGAGACAGAGAGACGGCGCTGCACCGGCTACGGTGCAACGTGCACTTCGGGGTCGAGGCACGACAGGATCCGCTAAGTGGCAAAGCATACACCGGACGGTCTGTGCCTCCTTCATTAGCACCAACTAGCCTCGGCGGTAGGCTTAGCCGAGTCTTTTCTTCTTTTCTGCCGGTGCCGAAGAGAGCGCCGGGTAGAGGGGCCCAGCGTCGTTGTAGGTACAACTCGCGCCATAAACCTCGACGAGGTCTCTTCTCGGAAATATGCCAGCATGCATACCAAAGCACAAAACGGTTCGCTTTGTGCATCCTGTCGCCTGTCCTCTGGGATCGAAGCTTCGTGTTGGTAGAAACTGCAAGAGTTTCTCTTGAGTTTTTCCAAGTAATTCTTGCATTTGTGCATAGGTATTATTTTACGCGAAATTGCCTGTACTTTTACTTTCTTGGAGAGAATAATTTTATAAACAATTTTAAAATCGTTTGCTAAATTTTATTGATAAGAGTAATCTTTTATATAATATTATTATGTAATATACAACTGTTTTGTTCAATTTTGTTAGATTTTGTTCAAACGCATAATGAAATTTCCTATCTCTTCGTCTGTTACAGAGAAGCTCACCACACAATCGGAAGATTTCAGTAGGAAGCTATACATCTTTGCGGAGAAGAGCCAACGATACATTTGCTTCAATAAGCGATGGAAACTCGTCGGCCTGGTAATTACTCGCCTTCCAATTAGTAGACATACTTCATCATCTCAAGTGAGCGGGTATAAAATTTACACGCGCCGGTAAACGCCTCGAATTGCACTTCGTAAATTTCTATTCATCACCTACGCTCAAGACTATAATTAATTTAGAAGTTGGGTTATTAACAGTTTTGATGATTCAACGTTTGTAATGTATATTACAAGATTCAATTTTATTTGATTTTTATTTATCGTGTGTTAAGTACCGTTCAAATTGCTGAAATTCATTTAACCGTTTTTTAATAATTTTTATTTGGAATGCTATAATGAAAATTGCGTACAATAATTTTCAAATTTTCATAATTAAAGTTTAGTGTTTTAATTTATTTAGTGTATAAGAGCACATGATAACGTTGGCTGATTATTGCGTCGTTTATGGAAAACAATTAAAATTGTGTCATCCATTAAGCGCGGTTACATTGCTATGTATGTTAATCACGCAATTTTTAAAAAACACAATCGGCTAACACTTTATTTATCATGTATTCTTGCACTAAGTCTGAATTCTGAAAAAGTGTTATTCTCTCATATAATAGAGATTTGAATGGATCTTTTAATCTTTTGCAGTCTTATATATTTTAAATTGTAATATATAAACTTTACAATAATTGCGAATTTTTTAAATAAATATTTAATTGTAATGTTATTACGGTAAATATTTAATATTAATTCATGTGTAATATTATTTCGAGCTGCAAAAGATTAATGTCGAAATAGCGAGTAGTGAACCGTCGACTATTTATTGCAGCCGAAAAAACAGAAGGGACCGATGTGCCAGTTTTACGAGGTGTACAATGGCTCCTATCTGAGGTATAGGAGCGCCGTCGACGGGACGCGGTATATCGGGTTCAACAAGTTCGGCAAGCCGATGAAGAATCCCCATGGCAGGCAAGAGTGTTTCAACTTCATCAAGTACAATCCTCATGCCGACATAAACCATCACAACAGCCTGGTGAACGCGGAGATGGGTGGTATGGAGCCGCGGGAGCCGTACGTCGTCTCGAGGAAACCGTCGCCGGTGATGAGGGCTACGAAGAACTCCCTATTGCAGGCCGACAGTGCGAGGGAGCACGTCCACACGTCCACGCATCGCCATCGACATTCGAATCGTTGGAAGCATCGGCAGGACGGGGCAGACTCGGGACCTCGGAGACGGCATGAGAGCCGCCTCCTCGTCGAGGCCAGCAAGTATTGAGCCACGTGCGAGCTCGCCGATCAAGACTGCCTCCTCTATACTCCGTGAGAACCTGAGATCAGAACTGCCAAATACGCTGGTGGATCGCACGGTCGGGATGTCAGGAGCCCACTTAACGGCGTGGCGCCTCGTGTGTCGCGACTCGAAGCACCACGTATTCGTTCGATCGGTCGGCGAATCAAGAGCGCGGGCGCGGCTCGCTCCGAGCACACACGCCTTAAGCTGCGCCCGTTTAGTTTCCGTTTCCGCCGGAGCGAAGCAATGTTCCCGCGGCGAGGACGAGTGTCGTCGTCGAGATTAGCGTCCAAGATCGACGGTGGACACTCGCCGGCGAAGCTATCTCAATTTCACGCGGTTAAGTTCGATTTACACTTGCCCCGACTGATCTCTCTTCAGGCAAGTATGTACCTCGTAACGTATAAGAGCGTTTTCTTTCTCATCGTTGATTCCTCGTGAATTTAATTCGCGCGCGCGACGAATATCGCTCGTTATTTTCTGTCTCTTTTTTACTCTTTTTCTCTTTCTGTCTATCTATATCTCTTTCTCTTTTCTTAATCTCGTGACGAAGCGTGGCCAATTAGTAAAAAATATCTTTCTTTCGATACTGCGTGTCGTGGTAAACGCGCGATACCGCGCTGGCTATGGAAATTCATTCAAGCCGTTATTGCTTGGTCGATTGGAGCGTCGTTTGGAGCGACGCAAAGGAATTCACATCGCGTAGAAATCATAGCGCAACCGAACGGCTGCTGTGCTTCGAGCGCGGTCACCGGCCCGCGATGGTAGCGCAAAGAGCCGCGCGAACGGCGCACGCCGACAGACATGCTGTTTCCTAATTTATTTGGCAAAAATAATTCGTCTTTTGGATACAGAATTACTAACATAATTTTGAGATATTAACATAATTCGCTTAAACAATATTTATATAAAAAATTTGATCAAGGTGATTGACACAATTAGATTAAATCTTAAAAGGAACGTTTATTGTGTATCTCTCATTTGTTCCTACTATAAAATCTTAATCTTCAATTCAATATTATATCTTTGCAAAATTATTGCAAGAAATTGACAGATCATTCGTGTTACTTTTGAACAAGTCAGTTCATTCATTTGGCTTGATCAAACTCTCTTTTCGATAATAAATTACGCATTATCGAAAATATAATTAGTGTTGACACTTGTGTTGTGCACAAAAATCAAGATCGTATACAAAGTATACGATCAGAATTTGATCCTCGGCGAATAAAAGCGGGAACACTGTCGGCGCTGGTCCAGCGAGGAAATATTTGTCACGTCGCGGACGCTCGTACGTCGCCACTCTTACGCTCGCCTACGCACTTAGAGCTCTCGCCGCGCAAGACTCTCTCGCTCGCTGTGCTAATTACGCCGCCTAACGTAGCGTGCGTGCGTGCGTGCCTGCTCGCGTGTATGAATAATGTGTGCGTGCCTGCCTGCGTGCGTACGTGCGTGCTCGCGATGTACACGCAGGCCTTACCGCCGCCGACGCACAAACTCGCGGCGCGATCGATTGCGAACGTGCCGAGTCTTACAACCGACCGACAATTCTCTTTAGTTTTTTTTCTTTAATAAATTTATAATTCTTAATTCGGGATAATTCTTTATTCGGAACCTCTGAAAATTAACACGATGTCATTGTGTAACTTTGGAAATAGGAGGAACAAAATGTTTCAGATGCGGGACATTTGAAGGTTTGATATAAATAAGGCTGGAAGTGCCATGTATTTAAAAAAATTACTTTTGTATTTATAGAAGAGCTCTCTACACTAAAGATACAGCAAAAAGCTGTACATGTAATTTTTGAGAAGATTCTTACGAGATGTCAAGAGATAAAGAGTATTTTTTCTATACTTTTTCAAATGAATAAAATGTAGTTTTTCATTTTTGTACTTTTTCCAGTGTTCGTCTGTGTTCCTCTATCTCTCAAATACAAGATGACATCGATCGATATACAAATTTTGTCGACAATATTTTTTCTAACGATTTTACGCGAAAATCTTAAAATATTTCTTCTTTTATTTGATGGCAATCGGTCAGAACTGCGTGTCTGCGTACGCGAGTATATTG
>Ga0157364_1000313_pt1:0-20000 | contig 29831 bp, 18 predicted proteins | sample AttsexASBM2_FD_111476 | JGI IMG/M metagenome (GOLD analysis project Ga0157364, IMG submission 111476) | Fungus gardens microbial communities from leaf cutter ant in Ribeirão Preto, State of São Paulo, Brazil - Atta sexdens ASBM2 | ecosystem: Host-associated > Fungi > Mycelium >... | reverse complement strand
GAGAATATTAAGTCGACGCGATTCATTTCAGAGGAGATTCTATCGTACGATCGTTCTCCCTCTTTGATTGCCACCAGTGTGAGCTCGTACTATTTTGTAAGTGGTTTCACGGAGAGCCAGATCTGCTAGATATGCCGCCGTGCTCTTGGATATATCTTCGCAATTAAACGCGCGTTTTATGCTTAATTATTCCGCGCGTTAAATGTTCATTAGACTTCGAAGTATTGGTTATTCCTAGTCGATTTAATCGACGAGAATGTGAATATAATCTGACACATTATTACGGCGGGAATAAGCGTTGCACATTACTTTTCCGAGCACTTAAATGAAATTATTGCACGTAATTATATCGTGTACTTAAGATTTAATTGCTATTTTACGTACCATTTAAATTTAAATTGGATGTAGTAAATGTGATTTTATTTATTGATAGGGCGTATATATATTTAATAAATATTAATTAAAATCGATAGTGATATACAGATACAATTCTGTTGATTTGCTTGCAAATTCTTTGTTGCATGATATGGAACAAAAATTGTGATTTCCGGTTTTATATTTCTTTTATGTGGTTTTCTTTTGAAACGTCTCCATTTAAAGGAGTTCTAAAAGGCAGTTGTTCTGGTCTTTCAAAGAGGAGTGACTTGGAGACGTCCATTCAGTAAATTGGTTGCTGTGGCACTGGTAGGATAAAGTCTGACAATTCCGAAAGAACAGTGAATAATCCAAGAGTGGAGAGTAGAGAATGCGAAAAGACTAAACTCGCAAAAAGAGAAGCGGAGAGAGAAAAGATTTCTGTTTTCCATACTTAGACTATCTTGATAGTTTCTTACAAAGAGCATGTTATGCAATCAAAATTTTAAAACGTCTACAATCATGTTTCTTTAATTTAACTCATGTTGCAGAACAGTTTAATACACTTTTTGAACATTCAATCATGCATAATCGCGTTTGTACAAATTTTTAAATACATCTTATCGTGTACTTTTTTACATGCTTAAATTGATTGCTCTAGAATGTTAAAACACGACATCACTTATCATACTTGAGATTCTTAATTATTTTGATGGTTCAACAAAATTATTTTCAAATCTGCACTTAATTTTTAGATACTTTATAAAAGCAGCGAATTTTTAGATACTTCATAAAATCTTCCTTTCTGTACTTACATAGAATTTCTATTATGAAATTTAAATAGATGATAAACTTCTTAAAAACATTAAAATATTTCCATGCAAGATCTTTAATCCAATGTTTGCGCATTTTCGCACTGATATATTTTTCTTATATTCTGTGTCTACACGAGGAAGTCAAATATGAAGAAAATATGAAGAAAAAATATGAAAGATATGAAAAAAATATGAAGAATCGAGGGAGAAGAGCTGGTTAACTCATAGTTGCTCTGACAATGAAGAGCTGACCTCGGTAAATATTCGACGGACAGCAGTATTGTAGAAACTTGACTGTTCTTTACGGATTGTATCGTGGTAGAATTTATGTGCAAACCTGCCGGGTGGTCACGTAACGCCCTTCGGAAAAAATCGAGGAAATTCCATGTCGATTTTTCGCGCGTTACGCCCCTTCCTTCGCTCACACAAGCAACGGAAGCACCAGGTGGACTTTCTCTCGGTTTTTTCACCCTTAGGTTCGCCCGGTTCTCACCCGGTAAATGCGACTAGCATTCGACTCTTTGGATGATCCGAATGAACGGTTATTCGTGCCTGCGTGAGATCCTTTGTTATATACCTATAGACATCGTCCTCAAATATGTTTCAAATTTCATTCACAAGGGATCTCTGAAGATTTTGAATATATATTGCGAATATTTTTATTTTTTTTCGCTAGCGCCGCTATAGTGTACAAAAGAATACATCATAATGTATATATTAATATTAATGTTCTTTCGCAAATAAAATAATTTTTCAAATACAATAACCTATAGTAAGTAAAAGAATTAAATACACAGTTATAATTTTAAAATACGATCTCTCAGAAGGCTGTATAATAATGAATAAATAAATTGCTCCGTACGTCATATAATTTAAGAATTAATTATTTATAATTAATTTTCTTTAATATATTTAATAATTTATAAATCATATTTTTATTTGAATAAAAGGCATACTCTGCATCTTGCTCATGCAGTATGCCTTTACGTATATTTGAATATAATTACTTACGTGAAAGAATTAATACATTATTAATTAATATGAAATTAATAAGGATTATATTTAAATGCAATATATTCTAATGTTTTTTTTCTAAATAATATTAAATCCATAAAATCGCATCCATTAACTTGACATTCATACCATTCCTAGAAAATCGTATACAATTGAATAATCCGTATAGAATTGGAATAAGATTTGTTAATTTATTATTTGATTTGATGTGTGATCATCAAATGATTACGGATAAATCTTTGAAAAATTGTTAATACTTTGTGATCGTTTTGCTACCGGTTCGTCTTAATTGGACCAACCATAAGTACATGTATAAATGTTCCGACCGCTTTTTCGGCGATCGGCCTTATCGACTCATTATCCGTAACGGCGGCTACTCCATAACCGGAAATATCGTGGATTCTAAATGGTTACACATAAATGTAGAAGAAAAAGAGAGAGGAGAAGAGAAATGGAAAATGAGGAGACGAAAGACAACTCGTAAGTCTGAACAAAACCCACCGATGAGATCGTCATTTCCCGTTAAAGGCCGATCTGTTAAGTCGATAACGAGAAATGCACTATTTCACGGTCTCAATGATTTCTTCTCAAAGGATTTTAATGATGATTTAAATGATTTTTTAAATTTAGGATTGGAAAAACAAAAGTTACTATACATATAAATGAGATAACTATTTACGTAGTATTAAGTATAGTATTAATAATGCAGTTACATAATGTAACCTAATTGTTGTTTAATTTTATTGATTTTGATAAGTAACAGTTCAATTTATTTTAAGATTATTGAAACAACATAACTGAAACTGGTATATTGGAAATAATTTTAAAAAATTAATTATAAAATTTTAATTTAACTTTAATTATCTTTAATATTATTTTATAATTTATTATTCTAATACATATTAAATAAATACATATTATATTATAAATAAGTGTAAATATTTAATATAATATAATTATATAATATCATCGCGTCTTTTATCTTATTTAATTTAATTTATTATTTATATTGGAAATTATTTGTAACATAATATAATTTTGTATAAATACGCTTAACATATTATTTTTTACGTATAGAGATAAAGTTTCCAAAAATTACCACAGATATTAATTTAAATTTTTGAATAATTTGATTTTTATTATCTGTGTAAATATTTTTGCATTTGAATAGACCCGCATATTGTTAGATATATATGTAATAATTAATATTCTTAATGTCAATGATAACTTTTTCGATTTCTGAATTATTTATGACATTCGTTTCAATAAGTTTAACATTAATAAAATTCGATTCCTTATTATTCATTATGATATAAATATATCGGAGTATATTTTATTGATCGTTATTATGTGAATTATTAAAAATTTATGATATGCCAAAAATTTACAATGAGACGTAATAAGAGATCATTAATCAATTGATCGGCTACTAATCCAAGTGATGCAATATTGCGGCACATACATTACTGTGCATTGACCAGCGCTTCTATAGAGAAGTTTATAAATTATATATAAATTTATGAATTATTAAAGATGATATCAAGCAATTTTTTTTCTTTAGTAGTACTTAAAATAGCAATTTCTTCAAATTTAATATTTAAAGAAAAAAAAATTAATAAAGCAGTAACTATATGTGTGTCTGCGTGCGCGTATATGTGTATGTGTTTGCTGCGACTTTGAAATTAAAACTACTATATGAGCAATTATATACTTGATTCCTTCAAGTGATTCTCTTCCTTGATCTCATCATTTATCTTATCGTCGTTTTATAGCGACTGTAATTTCACGGAAAAACTCTCTCGGAAGTGATACGAGAGATCGTTGTGAGCTCCTGCGTTGGCACTCGCATGGTAGAGACAGGTAATTGTGCACTACTTTACGAGGACGATAAGTTAGACCGATGTAAAAACTAATACTTGGCAAATAACAGGCATTACTTATTCTTACCGGCAACTTATTCGACGCGGCGTTGGATCCCTGGGTCAAGAAGGCCTCGGCCAATATTGCATTATGCCTGCATAATATATGTATTCGCGCCTTTTACAACTTTTGCACTCAGGATAGCTACTATGCATAAAAGTATATATAGAGAGGCATTTATTGTATTGATGACATAATTCGTATTCTTGTGTTATTCCACGAAAAACGAAAAAGCAGAGAAGTTGTCGATTTTGTCTTTCACCAATCGAGAATAATGCTTTTATTTATATTGTTACCATTTAACTTATACCATTTAACCACGTGTACCATTTAACTTATATATATAATGTACTTTTAGTATATTCTGTTTCATAAATATTATAAATTATTATGTAAACTGTTAATCTTACTTAAGTTATGTAATATAATATTATAAAATATAAAACATGAAAATTTATCTGTATTTATAGAGACTATGAATGTGTAATTTTACTTAAAAATTTTGATAAACTATTTGATTTTATTCTTTATAGAAATATATCATTATAAATTGAATTAGTAAGACAAAATGTGGTATAAAAAACAAAATTTTTGTCAAAACATAATTATATTTTAAAAAGAACCAACAGAGTTGATTGCACGGAGCGCGACAAAGGCGAAACCGCATTAGACTCGGAAATTCAATGAGTATTACAAAATTTCCCGCTGGCGTCAGCCAATTTTATAGATATTCTGCTAGTCACCCCGAACAAGATAAAAAGCTCACGTGAAAAGAATCTCTTTCTTCTAGCCAATAATAAAGCAATCTGTGATTCTAATCTCGGTTCTTGGACCTTTTCGGTCAATCCCTTGAAAAAAGTACCCAGAAAGCCAACACAATTTTCAAGACACAGTGTATTTCACATTCTTTCCTATTATTTTAGACAATCTATTAATTAACCACATCGTGAGCATAAAAGTTGTTTTGACACAATTTTTAAAATAAGATATTAACACAACATAAAAAACGCTACATACAAAAAAGTACAAAAAATTACGTAACGGTTACGCACAAGATGAGGACAGCAAATTAAAAAAATTCCTGAAAATATCTATTTGATTAATTACTGCAATAATTAATGCAAAATATAAAGTAATAAAATATAAATTGATATATAACATCGACAGTACCTAACATTTCCGATATCGCGGAAGAGTTGATCGGAAGCAGTGATTCATACATTATCGATAATACAATATATACAGTAATTACGAAAATGTGAGACTATAAAATAAACAAAACTCATTTATATATAATGATATCATTAAACAGATGTAAATTTTCCACATTTGCATTGAAGTGCTCCGCGCACTATAGAATGTTCTCTCTTGAATATTCACTCGTTATAGATTTCTTTTCTTCCCTCTCTTTTCAAATGAATCTCCGATGCATCGACAGGACGCACGTGCGGAACTCCCTCGCGAGCAGAGCAATTGAGAGCGACGCCATAAATATTCATCCCCCTCGTTATATTTACCCTTTCATCATTTTTGCTGTATACAATACCGAGGAAGCATGTCGTGCGATACCCTTCCGCAGAAATACCGTTCGAAAGCTTTAGAATGTCCTCGAACTCACGTATAGAGAAGATAAATTATGTGGAAGAGCGCATACCACAGACTTTCAATAGATATTGAAATTACTGCACAGTTTTATTCCCTCTTTATGTACCAGCAAACATGATCTGTTATGAAAATGAATATTTTGGTACACGGAAAAGGATCATATTTTTATTAGTTTAGTTTGCTAATTTATTACACAGGTTAATAAAATAATATACCTGTTTCGTACGAAAAAAATCATTTTGCGCTGAAGTATCTAAAAATTTAATTGAATATAAATCTGAAAATAATTTTATTAGACCATCAAAATAATTAAATAAAATACTAGTGTCAAAATTTTTTATAATCTTATTTATCATACTTGAAATATCCCACATAATTATTTTCAGATCTGTATCTAGCTTAATTTTTAGATATTCCAGCAAAAACGGTTTTCCTGTGCTAAACGTATTATTTTACTATAATATTTATGTAATATATATCAAATATAGAAAAATAAAAATATGATCCATTTATATTTTTAAATATCTGTTTATATGTTTTGAATGTACAATAAAGAAGAACAAATAAAAATGAAGTTACAGCTGTATCTCGACGAAGTTATAATATTTTTAATACGATAACTTTATCGTTTTCAGTGATACGAAGTCAATTGCATCGGTAAAATATACGATATCAAATAAAATCTGTAGATAGCATAATCTATTGTACAGCAATCTGAATGGCTGTCATTTCTCTGTGCTATTTTCGATCTACGCGTCGTAAACGTTACTCGTGTCATCTTAGAAGTGGATTACTTTCCGTAGGAGACCTCCACGATCGAGGAAGCTGCTCGACGATCTCGAAAGATTTATGAGAAAGGATGGACGCCGATAAAGATCAATCGATCTGGTGATTAAGACGTAATTTTGTTGGTTAATACCGATATATATGCACGGTTACTTTAGTCCTATCATGTTCTACGTTCCCGCTGTATTCGTTTTCGTATGGCAATATCAGGCAGGAAGGGGATTGGCAGCGAATAATATATTAGCATTCCATTCATGCGCGAAGTTTATTGGCGGCTTTAATGTATTTCGCGGGGTTTACCGCTTATCTCTTGCCTACCTTTTAAGCACATATTTTTTCCATGAATAATTCAAGCATCTGCAGAGATTTCACTCTCATTTTCTCTACTAATCTACCTGCTCCACTTCTCTACTAATCCACTCGCTCCGTCTTTTACCTATCAATTTATATCCAACTTCTTTCTTCAAAACCAGTATCTCTTTAACTCGGTTGCCTGGATCTCTGATTGCTTCGAATGTACTGATTTCGAGTATGGGCTTTTCTGGCGAGATATAAATCAGGATAAAGATTGAACGTAAAAGTATTATTCCGATAGGTAAATTAGATAGTGTATCGATAAGGTTAATGCATACACCCAATATTTAATGTCACGCACGCACATTGGTACTAGTTAATCTAGTCTGCGATATTAAACGTTAAGCGATATCGTATCTCGTAGTAAGAGACTTTATCTCAAATTGCATCTGATGGTTAGAGAGCAGAATATTTTTGCTAATGTCGTTTAATACATTGATCAATTATTATTGGACGTGTATGGTAAACATTGTAAAGTGAAAATCTATTTTAAATTATATAACTCTAGAAAGCAATTCTTGAATAATTAATCATAATAATAACAATAATATTATCATGTTAATGATATCGCGCGTAAAGAGATAAATTTTACTGATGTATCTAAAAATTTCAGTTGGGTTTAAAAATAATTTTATGAAATCAAAATAATTACGTAGGAATCTTAATCTACATGATAAGCAATACTGCAAAAAATTTTGATACTCTAGCAAGCAGAAAATTTTATAATTATTTTGATAATTCAATGAAGTTATTTTCAGCATCTAGTTTCACTTTCTCTTAAATTTTTAGATATTTTAGCAAAACCATCCTTTCCGTAATTAACTTCGCGTAAGAGGTTATTTTGTTTGAAGAAGTGTCATGGAAAAAAGAATAGAGGGGTTATGTCTCGTAAACATCGACTACTACCACTTCCGCGTGTACCAAGTTTTGCGTCATCAATGTAAAAGCACGCACGATGGGTTACAAGTGGGTTGACTATCGGCGTCATTAGCAAGGCGCCATGTTCTTCTTACTTGTTGTTCGTGGAAGAACGGCCCCGCGTTCCGAATTGCACAACAACGTGACACGGGTCTCGTTAACGCCCAGCACGGCGTCCTATTTGGTACCGATTTTATAAATAATCGTGGCCACGTGAACCCACGTTGAACCAGGGCCAGAACACGCCTAGGAAAATAAATAAGAATGGTGTCCCATTGAATTCGATTCCTCCTTCCTCGAAGCTGGACGGGCCGCCTGGTTCAGCAGCTTGTCTATTCGATCGTGGGTGTGAATGCATCAAGGTGCATTGGCAACAAATTCCTTTGCTCCAAGAGATCTCCGTCTTCCTCTACCTCTTTTTATCTCCGTCATTGTCGCGTGATTTCCGGTGAAAACTGTCTCTCTTTTCCTCGTTAGGTTAATTTGTTTCTGGCCCACAGCCAACTGGACGAGGATCCTTCGGCAGGAAGTGCTCAATGAGATGTTGGAGTTCCTCGAATTAACTTTCGTACAGAATTTAATCCGCTCTTGACCTCTTGGGAATAGAGAAGATTCCTTGCTAAAGTTATAGGAAATGTATATTTTCGCGCAAATCTACGATTTGGTTTTTCAAGGAAAAAATAGTTTCGATAATTATATTGCATTTTCCAGGAATGTGATTTATATTTTAAATGTCGAGAATATCCAAATCTAAAATTCGTTTATTCGGCATAAGTATGACACAAATTTAAATCGATGGGAATAAATCTAATTAAATAGAGAAATTTTAAGAGAATTCCTAAATTTGATCAAAGTTAAATATCTCTATGTGAATTTATATACATATCTAAATTTGGCATAAGTATATCGTGCAACATTATCATTTGTCTTTCAACTTTATACATATCATAAATTGATGGAAATAATTAGGATCAAAATTTAGAATTATTACAATCGCATTTTTCTCACAATGTAGTGCACCGATAAGAGCGTGTTAATCTTATATTATCTCATAATTTTACTCGCAGCGATTAGCGAGCCTGCCTGCTTCGTTTTGCAGAATTGTTGCTGATAACGTAACGCGCTGGTGATGAAACAAATTTGCTCTTTAACGCAAGACGAATAGTCGCTGTACCGAGAATTCAATTACCGCTCCGGATGTGACGGTAGCGGGGTCTTCGGGGGTCTCCGCACGACGGCGGTCCGGAATTCGCGATAAGAGACGCACAAGAGACATACAGAAAGAGCGTTCTCTTCGTAAGCCATGCGCGCGCGCGTCGGAGACGAATGCAGGTAGATTGCGTATCTACATTCACCTGCGGAGGGAAGTCTGGCCAGACTGGCGCTTGATAAGCGGTCGTCGCGCGATAAGAGCGTGCAACGCGCGAGGGTAACGCACTCGGTTCTATGCGGCGCGCTATAGGGTGTTTGGCGGTGGCCTGGCAGTAGATACTTTCGCATAGGTGCAACGTACATCAATGTTGTCTCGTGCGCCGAGCTGCATATTTACACGATAAATCCCAAAAGGGGATTCCCTCAATTTACTCAGTAACTGAGAGAGGCGTTTTATAGTGTAGAATTTTATCTTTTTCTTATTATTATTAATTAGGTTCCATTATACGAAAAATAATCTAAAGACTGATGACTATTGCCAGTTGATCTCTAATCCTTGGATTTTGATAGAACTATATAATACTCAATTAAAGTTAATCAGAATTGTAAAATTGTTAGTTGCGCTCAACAGAAAAAGCAGCTTTACAATTGTTGTAAGATTTATTGATGTTGTTTAATTATTTAGAAATTAAGGATAAGAATTATCCAATTATATTAAAAAACCAATTATATTAAAGAACTTTACAATAGTTGCAAAGCTATTTCTTTTGCTGAGCGCAGCCATTAGGCATCAAAATCTGTTTTGATTAATTATGATTTTTTTCATTTTGTGTCGAATATTTCTCAATCGATTTTTACTTACTATTATTTAGTTAAACTGACAATAAATTTTGAGAAATAATTAACAGTTGAATAATATATTTGCAATTAATTTTGAATTATTTCATATATTATACTTTATAATATATATTATATGTTTATTATTTGATTCGAAACAGAGTAAGAAAATTCGCATTTCATTTGTAAAATATTTCTGTCTAATATTATATGCATCAGATATCATTCAACATCGATGAAATCATGTGATATTTCGTTGATGAAGTATGACTCGTTCTGTCTTTCATAAGCGGGAAATTTTGGTACCCGGTTCTCAAGACCGGCACAGGAAGAGGGGAGGAGGGGGGTGGGGGGCGAACGAGGCCGGCGAAAGGATGAAACCCGAAGTCTTCGTGGTGAAATGCGCTCGTGATGTGTCCAGCGATGTATGTATCCACATCGGTTAGTAAGCGTGGGTGTAGATGTGGCGAGATTAAGCCCGGGCCCCGAGAGAGTCGCGTGGCCTTCCCCCTTCCGTACCCCGCCGATTCCCCTACCTCACTCTCCTCCTTCCCGTTCCAGCTTCTCGCCGTACCTCCTCGCGAGATGGTGCCCACCGTCTCGCGAGCATAAAATACAGCCAGGAATTTTAATAAGCCTGCCATTGTGCCGCGGTCCTGGTTCCCACAGATGATTTCGACCTGGCTTAAAGCACTCGCGTTTCGGGTGTAAACGAGACTTTACGGTACACCGCGGTGCCACCCGCGGCTTTACGCACGTCCAGGAGTTAGTTAGATCATCGCGAAATTTTACGACGAGTCGGAAATTTCACCCCGCGCGTACGATTTTTCTGACGGCGGTGCATAAAGAACAAGGAAATTATAGGGCTCGGATTGTTCATTTGATCAGCTGTACCTATACATTAGATCATTAATTTTATTATTTTTCTCGCGTGATAAGCATATATGATACAGCTTATTAATAATAATTGAGTTTATTAGTCAGCTGAAGAGTTTTTCTCTTTAATTTTTTACTCCGAAGAAACTTTAAAAGGAGAAGAATTATTAATTAAAATGGTGGGTTATTGGTGACGAAGAATTTTTATTTAAATTACATACATGCGAAACTTCAAGCTTTCATTAACAATAAATATCTGCAAAAGGAATGTTTTCTGAGATATGTTTTCTGAGAAATAATTTCTGAAATATATCTGAAATTACAAAACAAAAATTTTATTTAATAAACGATTCATCTTAAATCTACATCAATTACACCACACAAATTAAATAAGAAATAATCCTATTATTATATATGCAATTGTTTATTAAAAGTTTCCTATGTTATTAATTAAATTAGTATGTAATTATATGTAATTATATAAAACAAAATAAAACCGCTAACAAAGTGTGATACAAATCGCAGAGATTCACACTTTATAAATATTTAAAATATCGTATAACAGACACGTATTTGATAACAAATCCACATTTATAATCGGTTTTATCGCGTTGCATTAAGGCTTAAACATTTATATGGCTTCAGGTCTGTTGTGTAGAGTACCCACTCGAGAATACCGCGCGGATTGACCATACTTGAATCTCCTTTCCTGTTAATATGGAGCCACGTTAATGCGAAGCTGGACCTGATGAGAGGCGGTATGCCATTCCGGAAATGCTGGAATGCCGGCTGTGGCGCCAGGACCGTACATCGGCATACGACGAACCGCAAATCAATTCGCACATTCCCCGCCACTTCCCGCACCACGTCCGGCAACGGTTCCCTCTCAAGATCGAAATCGATGATTTTGAAACGAAATTGCCTGCCACGTCTCGCCCTGTCATCTCAATCGCGATAACGGAGGTCAATAGAACGCGGCGTGTCACGAATATCGTAGGAACGAGCTTTTGTTTCCCGAAATCATACGGCATGCTTGGAAAAGGAATGGTGTCGATCCTGTTGAAACGTTAGTTAGCACTTGACGCCGATCTTCTGTGAAAATTACACTAAGTTCCGTAGCACGTGGAAACCAAGAAGTTTGTCTTTTTCGCTTGCCGCCTGATGCGTTCATCGTTTACGTAATTTAGTACGAGATTTTATATTAGTAATTTGAGCTAAGCAGAGCTTATTTTTTCTCGTTTTAACGAAAAAGTGAGAAAACATCTAGTAAGATTTAATATTGCTTTAAACAATTTTTTTATGCACACAATTCTAGATTACAATTTACATTTATTTTAATTTATTGGTTCGGCAGTACAAAATCTGACAATTCCAAAAATTGAAAAGCTCTTTTATGTCATATATATATATATATACATTTATATATTCGTGTATTTTTCTCGTTTTAAACATAATTATGTAAGTATGTAATTTAAGTATAAAATAAATGTATACTAAGTAAATACATAAATAATAATCAAACTTTTTGTTTCATTTACAAGTAGTTGTTTTTCTGTACAGTAAATTATTTATGTCTGACTCTATTCAGAATATAAAAGTTGATATGAAAAAATATATACATATATATATATATGTATATATATATATGCATATTATATATGAATATATATATAATATATATATATATTCATTATTCATGTGTTCTTTATTACGTTAACTTTGTATACATATATCTTCTTTAATAATATTTTTAAAATTATACTTTAATCTCTCCCTTTCTCTTTCTCTCTCTTTCTCTCTCTCTCTCTCTCTCTCTCTCTCTCTCAAGATATTTTATGTGCGTGCTCGAAAGGATATAGCATAAATTCTAACTTTCAATATTAAATTACAGCAATACATTAAAAATGCGAGGAATAGTAATAGATATTAAATATATTATGCATAACATATATTTTTATCATTAATTATTTATATTCTTATATCTAATTATCATGTTGCATGATTAGTAAATATGGGCAGTAATATGGAGCGATAATTGATTTTTTCTCCAATGATTGTGATTTACGAAAACGAGATTGGGACCGTAGGAGGTGGTCCGCGTAGAAGACTTGTGTAGCCCTAGGGCTTCTGGAATCCGAATCAGCGAACTTGCTTGGTGCAAAAGAGGCCCCGCCAGAGTCCATCGATCTCTGTGCATCGGCGCTTGAATTAGCAGGGACAGTAGCAATCGGTAGGAGCCGTTGCGGGATAGCGAATCGAGGATCTTCGAGAATGGAAGACATATACTGCGGACTATAAGAGCAAGAGTGGAAGACTCTCGAATGATTAACCTGTGGCGCCGCGTAAGATCGTAAAGCCCATGGGATCCTGATGGGCCCATCCGTATGGGCTCGCCCTGTTCAACAGTTTGCGGGGCCTTTGTCTCGTGTTGTAATTGACCTGCCGTTTCGGATGAGAGCTACTGCCGGTATGTATCATATTAACGGCAGTAATTACAAATCATTGGACGAAGTGGAACCGATGAGGCGATCTCTGCAGTCGAGCAACTTTGAGAGAACGATTCGCCGGCCTGCGCGAGATATTTCGCTCTCTCCTTTGGTGATTTTGTCCTTTGGCGGTCCTCGATTGACAGAACTTATATTAAGGTAATGCTTTTCAAGTAGACTGTTAGTATAGAAGGAACACTTTAACTCGATTATGCTGGAAATTGTTTTGTATATGTCTACTCCGTATCGTCGACAGTGATAAATATAAGATATTACGTTCCATAGAAGCGCTTTACATGCGGGCTGAATAAATTCTTTTTGTATGAATGCATAATGAAGTATTTCGATCTTAAACATATTAATAATCCCGGAATATACAAAGTGTTCTGTGGAAAGATTTAGCAACATTCAGGCATAAAATATAATTTATTGAGTTATTCATAATATTAGTATGTAGCTAGCATGTAAGACGCATGCACTACATGCATAGACGTTATTTCTGATATAAGCCGTTTAATAAAGACACCTTTCCAAGCACGTGGTGCGCGAGCACGCAATGACAGCAGTAATGGCTCTCGCTGCAATAAACCTCAGTGTTAAGATATGCACATTATTTAAGAAGGAAAAGGTATTACCGGTAGGGAGGAAAAATGAATAATCGTGTCTATTCGCCAGTTCCGCGCTGAGAATGTCTGAAATTAGTCACAATAATAGGCAAATCGCTGCAGAGGATTACACCAATATTCGCGAAGAGACATACTTTAGCGGTTTAATCATTTAACGTTCATTAAGCGCAGTAATGAAATTATAGACCGCACAGTTAAACGCATTATCCGACACTTGAATAGAATGGCCGTGTAGCAGTCTTCAATATATCTCTCGAAACAAAATCGCCTTGAAAGACATCGTTCATATACGCATCGTCTTCTCTCTTTTCCCTTTCTGATTCATACGTATTATAAGTGGCACATAAATAGATACAGTAGATTATAATAATAAGAAAATATTTATAATTGTTTAGGAGTGTATCTTTCAATTAACACCCGTTGTAGGTAGTTACAACTGGTATCTTCGGCGACGCACGAATTCCTTACCGGTTCGGTGAGGCATAATTTGTCCCGCGTCATAAATTATCTGTGCGACTCTCGGTCGTCTTGTAATACGCGCGTATGTGAGATCCTGCCTTATAAGGGTGACCTGTATTTTTTTATTTCCGCATCTTAAAACTTTATCGTTGCCCAATGGCGCCACTGTCTTGTGTCGCGATACGCGCAAACATTTTTGTCTTCTTAATCTTGATATTTATACATGATTGTCGAAGTTTCGACTGTCGAAAGCAAACATTCGATTAAATTAAATACAAATTGAATTTGGGGGAGGGGATAAAAAATGAAATTAATTAATGCGAGACAAGTATTAATTTTGAATTGTCAAGAAAAATTTGATAGCGATCGGAATGTTAGAATTGAAGTGTCGCTCAGAACTTTCATATCCTTGAAACTCTATAAAGCTTTGCGTGCGGTCGAAAGAAAAACAGCAATGATGTCACATATGTCTTCGCGCGTTCCGTCGAATCGGTCTTAGGGTCCAATTATTTCGCTTGTTTTCTCGCGAAACCCACATGATTCTTGTGTTCCTCGCAACGAGAAACACGGCCTACGGTGTTATGTTCGCACGACGATCGCGATGATAAAAACTTGCCGCAATGGTCGTGCATTTCTTCCTTCTTGAAAGACATCGTTGCGACAACGGTTGCTGTTACATTTTACTTACAGTCGGCTTCAAGTAGTGTATTATGTAATGTTTGCAACAACGTGCACACATGTGGTACATGTACCAACAACGAAGGATATAAACAAGAGATAAAAGCTACACTACAACTGAGTATATCTCAAATTGCGATCTGTCGAAGGTCTTGATGGGAATTGTTCAATGAACATTTCGATCGCGCGACAGCAGCGCGATTTTTCGATATTGATGGAATGGAACGATTCGTTTCTCAATGACCGTGACAAATGCGCTCTATTTGCATCAATGAATTTTACAACGATGGGAAAAAGGGGGAATTGATTTAACGATTCACGTCAAGCTCGCGGCGACGCGTTATTTTTCGTATCGCAACCGTATTTATGAGACGGTAACGTACTATGGTATTAATAGACTCGGGCGTGTCGGGATGTGTGTATCGAAGCCAAGAGATCGCGTCTCAAATCTCGATGTGTATCAATGTGTACCAATTCGATCGTTCTACCTGCGACACCACCTTCCCACGCGCGTACATCGTGTCTTGGACACAAGTCGCACGTGTGTTTTATCGTTCTAGTATTATTTTATAGCAACCCGGTCCTCAAGTTTATGCCAAGAGAAACAAACGGAATGGCTTGAATATACAATCTTGAGGCAATTTCAATTTTCTCAACAAGATTTCCACGCTATTTCAATTCAAATCATAGTCTTAGAACCCCTTTAAACCATTAGTAATAAATCAAAAGTCAGAAGCAGAAATTGACCAACCATAGTTGAATGTGAGAAGAATGATCGATTGTGATTGGTCAACTTTTAGCTTTTAACTTATAATTTATTACTAAAAGCTTATTGTAGAAAGTCTCTCATAAGTTTGAGCTTTACCACCGAAGTTTTTCCGGCGGATTACATGATGAAATGCGAATCACATATTTTTTGCGCTGAGGAAAGCTAGAAAATAATTGAAACGTTGGTGATTTAATACATTGATGATTTAATATTAAATATTTTTTCAAATTATATATTTATATTATAATTTAAATACATTGCTTACAACACCGATTCCTGTTAATCCGCTTTCTTTATTATTAGTTGTTTGTTTATTATAAGGAATTTTATTGTTTTTTAATTGTTACATTAAATGTAATTATAATAAAGTATAAATATAAGTTTATAAAAAATCGACAAAATTACAAGTAATTCGGATATTTTTTTCTAATTTTTTATGCAACATAATTTTTATTTTCTATGTGAAGATAAGTAATAATAACTTCGTGATAAGAATCGTAACATGTTAAGTTTATAAATATAATGAATGTAAGTCATAATTATTTGTTTTTAATCATTTATAATTGGTAACATTGTATATTATGTATTATTATAAAAATATTTTTATGTAATGAACATTTAATGAAGCTTGAACGTAGTATAATTTTAATTTCCAACAAATATGTATATAAGCATGTATTTTGAATGAGCCAAGATTTTTACTGAAAATAAAATGTAGAAAAAGATTGAATGGTATTTTACTGATGGTGAGAGATATGACGTGTGTGTGTTTTTACTCGCCACACGGGTTTCTCCGTTAGAAAGATTCTTTGAGCAACGACTTGGCGGTAGATGGAGTATCAAACGCAAACGAAAATACAACATCGAGATAGTCATTCCCAAATTCGGTATAACAAGGTTTGTCTTATAAAAGATGGAACAAATAAATCGTCAGTGTCTATTTTATAAAAAATATTTTAATCCATCGTAATTTGAAATATGTCATATTTACGTCATATTTATGATTGAAAAAATAAAAATAAATGTGTGAAAAAATAAATAAAAAAAATTGTTTATACATTTATAATTATAAAATAATTTAGTTAGAATTAAAATTATCAGAAAAATTTATTACCTTACATATAATGAAGAATACTTATCAATATGCAGTCTTCCTTTTATTATTACGCGTACAATTAATATTGACTTGAATTACTATATATATATGTGATATCAGTGTTCGATTTTAGCAAAAGAAATGTTCTATCTTATAATGTTGAAATAGTTGTAATACCACGTTGAAACATTTCTTAATGCATGTGTAATGAACGCACTTGTCATGAATTACGTTGCAAGAAATATATCGGATCTTATCACGATTGCAATAGCAGCAATTACAATTTTAATCGGTTACAACAACAATTTCAGATTATGTCGTAAAGCGGCTTTAGGAGCCATTTGAGACTTGCCGCCAGTAACATCGTCAATTAATGTGGGAGTTCGCCATCCGAGATGGAGTCATGCTGGCGCTAATTTACCGTTGTGTTTGAACGTACTATTAGACACGTGCGTGAAGTATTCGGAATTCAAACGTTCGAGACGCAGCCCACACCTTGGCGACATACATGAAACGTGCGCGTGGATACTTGAACCTCGAACCCTGAACCTTTCTACGTCGTATATGCGTTTAAGCGGAATCTATACCGTACTCGTTAAATACGTCATTACCTGTTATTCGCGCGCGCGAAGAGAGGTTTCTCCGTATTGTAAATTATTATTGGAATGCCGCCGTCAGTAAACTGTATTCATACACTATTTTCATTCCAACTCACGTAACAGTCACGATTCGCAGGAACAGACTGTGTAACACCTATTCCGATTCGTAAATATTGTGATATTTTTATTACGTCATACGGATGTTATATTGGTGAACCGGTTATTTACAAAAAGACGTAACTTCGCAAAATATCGATTACTGCACGCAAGAGATACGAAGTTATTAGGATAGAATGTAAAAAGCTTATTTCATTTAAAGAGAACTATTGAATATTTTCAAATTGGCAACAATATCTTATAAATATAGAAACTATAATACAAATTAAAATTAAAAAAAAAAAGAAAAATGTATCAAGCAAATAAAAGTCAAGTATAATAATTAGAGCGCAAATTAATTTATTCAATGTATTCTTCTTTTATCGGAATATAAGTTAAAAGTTTTGAATTTAATTCGAGTCATCTTCAGTGAACAAAATTAGTATACAATATATAAATAAAAGAGCAAAAAAATCATATGCTGAATGTCGTTAGTAAAAGTCATATATTTAAAAATTCATCAAGTTGAAATAAACATACGTTAAATAAACATAGTAAGTTGACATAAATAAACATACGTGTGATATGTTTATTTATGTCAACTTGATAAATTTTTAAATATATGACTTTCGTTAATGACATCCAATGGGCTTTTTTGCTCTTTTATTTATATATTGTATATTTAAGCCACGTTTGACAAATAAAATTAATATAATTGTAAGTATTGTTTCTTGAGCTTTAAATAGGGAAATGAGCCTTGCAATCAGCATGAGCGATACACTCATTATTTCTCCATGTGGAACTTGAGAAACAATTACATTAATTTTGTTTACTGAAGATTGCTTTGTGAATTTGAAACGTTCGACTCATGTACTAAGAATTTAAATATTTAAATAAAAAGTCAATCAATGCTCAGTAAATTAAATTGAAATAATCCGTTAAAGGGCTCAGAGCAAGTTAGTTTTAACATTGAAAATGACCTGTAAGGTCGAAATGTATGTATATTGTTTTGTTAAATATAATTTTTGTAATTCACAATATTAGCAAAGTACATCCTGCTTTTGCTCTGAGCCCTCTCTCTTTAACGAATTTAAATATTATTAATTTCCACTTCAATTAGATCTGCGCTTGATTTTCATTCCTTTATACATTTTTTCTTTTACTTTGAATTTTGAGTACTCTATAGTGTTATTAAATTAAAATTTAATAATAATGAGAGTAAAAATAGATTACTATATAAATAAATAAAATTGTAAAGAAGGGCCAAATATGATTGAAACTAGGGGCGGTATCCATAGATGTTGCTCAAGATTCGAAATAGTCTTAAGCTAGTGCTTAAGATATCATAAACTAATTAGAAACCCGTATTAGCATCTTAAGACATTCCTTGAGATTGTCTTGAGATTAAGAACTAACTATGGATTCTTGCCTAGATCTTGATTTTATAATAATCCAACAATAATCAAGTCCGCAAAAGCAATTGACGCGCAGTTCATATAAAAAATATATTAAAAAATTTACATATAAATATTAGTAAATTCCTAGATCTGACCTAGACCTTATTTGACTCTTTTTTATTTATTTGAATTAATTTAATTCAAAATATTCTTTTTATTATCACAGACAACTTCTTAGTGAATATTGAAAGTCTCTCCATGATTAAATTGATTCGTAAAAATAAATTTTGAAATTGATTTTACAATTTCATATATATTTCACGATTCTCATCAAATCGTTGAAAGATAATGTAAGAATTTTCTGAATCATTTTATCTGGTCTCTCCGATCAGGAAAATATGAAGACCATTCATTCAACAAGGCGTGTTGATCGGAAAGCATGCTTTTAAGAGACTTTGAGAAGAATTCAGAGAAGAGAATGGGAAGCCGCCATGAAATAATCGATTTCTGATTCAAGGTAGTCGAAGAGGTCGCGTAAGTGGTTCGACATAATTATACCGTATCTCCCTGACCTCGGAAGGCTTAGCCTGAAACATTCTATCACAATCGTGCGAGAAGACGGAGAACTCAACTACGGGACAATGTGTGCGGTCCTACCGCACACCTACATCCGCAACTCTCGCCGAAACGGATGCTTTGTTTCGGATTAAGGTGCCGACCGAGTCCGTGTTGCGTTACCCCGTTGCGCCGGGGTACGTATAATCACTCTGTAACGTAAAACCAAATTAGTGCGGATCCCAGAACCCGAGCTCGCGCTGCATATCGTCCGGATACGTTTACATCGAGTGTTTACGGGACTGGCTTCCCTCGTTAATATTTTGCAACTCACAGTCATATTTTCCATTGACGATCCCGAAAATGGGCGAGGGCCATTGACGCGGGGCTCCCGCGTTCGCCATACGTAAGGCGATTTTACGATCGAGACGCAGCGTTGTCCCGATAATATTATACCAGAGCTTCATCGTTTTCTAATATAAGAGCGTGTTGCCTCTTTACGGCCGATACTCGTCGTCTTCGCCATATTCGCCTCGCCGCTTGACACGCGAGGCCGCTCAGAAAGAGACGCGGAAACTCCGACCCACTGCTTTTACGACCATGTTTCA
>Ga0157364_1000312_pt1 | contig 29855 bp, 13 predicted proteins | sample AttsexASBM2_FD_111476 | JGI IMG/M metagenome (GOLD analysis project Ga0157364, IMG submission 111476) | Fungus gardens microbial communities from leaf cutter ant in Ribeirão Preto, State of São Paulo, Brazil - Atta sexdens ASBM2 | ecosystem: Host-associated > Fungi > Mycelium > Unclassified ... | reverse complement strand
TTAATGATTAGATAAGAATAATCATAATTTTAATTAAGTTAAAATTGTTTGATATAAATATTTGTATTAACAAATAGTAAATTTTTCTTTAAGCATATGTCTAGGATTATTACAATTTCAATACAACACGCTACTAATTAAATCAGTTCAATAAAATTATAACAAAATAAAAGTAACTTTGTATTTCACTTATTAGCAGAAATGCAAATTGCAAGCAAAGATGCGGTTTGTAATTATAAGTTATTATAATATATTGTATATATTTAAATATTAGATATACATTTCATTCACTTACTACAATATATATAATAATGAAAATTTACTTCTTCTTGTTACTCGTTTCAAATTTTAGAAATGCTATCAATCGAAAAACAATGAATACCTTAAGACAAGCGAATTAATAATATTGAATTTGATCGTACGCAAAATATAGAAGATTCAATACACTTTATCCTATACATACTACATAATGTATCCATATACGTAATTATATACGTATATTCAATTAAGTCTTCAAATATAATATTTCAATTAAATTTTTTATGGAATTTAGTATATCCTGTACTCATTTTAACTTAAAAAACATGCTTTAAAATAAAATTTATATTAAATGGGAGACTCAAGAAACATATTCAAGAAAATACGAATCATTTTAAGAAACGTGACGCCATCTAACAACTGCTACTGAATAACATAGAGTAATGCGAATTGATCGAGAGATGGCATTCGTAGTCGCTTGCATCAGCTGACATGAGCGATTTTACGAAATATTTTTAATTAATCGGAATCATGTATATATATATATATATATATATACATTATTAAATACAATTTCATATATTATATCAAAAAGATACTATATATTATTTATCATACTATTGTAATTCTTTGCTTTTTACCTAATTGTTTTCGTTAATGATTTATAGATTGCTAATGTTAAACTTCTACTATTATTACATATTATCTCTCAATAAGTTCTTTATTGTTATTTTTATTGTTATTTTGTGTATCTAAGGAAGATTTTGTAATAGCAACAAAGATGTCAAAAGATGTTCATAAATTTATATTTTTTTTATATTATATTAGAGGAGAAAACGGTATTGAAAGAGCACTTCACACATCGATTTTATTTTCAAAAGATTCGTTGGAAGCCAGGATAAAGAGTTAAGAGAAGAAATAAAAAGAACAAAAAGTCCCAAAAAAAATTCGTAACGTCGAAAAATATGTTGTATTAATTACAAAAGAACTTATAAAAACTCTTATGCTTGTATTAATTTCTGACCCAACTTTCGTTGGGTACACAAAAAATTGGTCTATAGACTCATCAATTGTTCCCCTCCACGGAAATCTTTAGTAAAAGGCGAAAGATTTATGCGTGATTTGAAGGGAAACCAGAGTACTGAACTGTCGTCGGGCTGGTGCTCTTATAGCATGCGAGGATGAATCTTACTTACGAGTTATCGAACCATCTAGTAGCGGTAAATGTAACTAACCCAAAAACGCGGGCTGCGCAGACCACACGAAGCACAGTCTGCGCAGGCTGCAGCCGCCGTGGCCACGTGGATGGTGTAAACTTGTTTCTCAGTGTGTAGACTTATTCTCTTATCGTTTCATGGATAATCTATTATTTTATTCTTGTTGTTCATCGAATGTTGTCAAATATCGAAGAAAAAATTTATTATTGAAACGAAATCACACATGGTTTATCTTAACGGTTTTAACGAACCGACAGCCTCAATTTCTTCATCTCTAGATAACTTTATCCAAAAGATATCTCCTCTGGAAGATACAATAGAGATATCTCCTGAATAAGAGTATCCGTAATTTATTTGAAAGAAATTGGATATTAGTCTGGTATTTTACAAGGAATCATTTTAGAAAATATGTAGCTGTATCATGCATACTACGTGTCACAATTAACACTAATCGCGTAAAATAATTTTAAATGTAATTTAATTTATATTTAAGTGTAAAGTGTTAAGTTAAATTTTTCTTAAATTTATTTCTGAAGAAATTATTTTTTTTTGTACATATCTTTTTGAAATTTTTCCTTTCCGTGTATAAACAATTATGTTTCAGAAATAAGTATTACAACATTTTGTCCTTTACAGAAATAAAAATATCGGTTGAAGTTAAAGCGGAATGAACGATGTCGAAATCTTAAAACTGTTCTATTCTGTTACAAGGAAAACTCGTAATAAATGATAATTAAAGTAACACGGCATCACGAGGATCCAATTTTCTGCCCACGAATTTCTCCATTTCTCCTATCCCATTCTTGTGAATTACTGGATCGATGTGCTGACTGCGCACCCAAAAAGTTTTTACTAAATTTCATTTTCTCTAACTTTGCAGTCGATATTTGAAAGCATGTGTGTGTATATATATATATACAGTACATTTCTTTGAATTATTGGATACATATCTGCAAAATATATATTTCCTTTGTACGTAATTTTTTCGATTTAATTTGTTTTCCATTATGTTATTTATTATATAATAATCGTATAGTAAGAAAAATTAATTAATTTTCTTACTATAATCTCAGAATGTCTACGTGTACAATTTATAAATTTGATCCTATTTAATTTCTATCATATAAATATTTTGTAAAGAGTAAAGATAACTAAATTTCACAAATTAACATTTAGTTAGTAAAATAAAGTATTTATAAGTATTTTACTTACATTTAATTTAAAATAGAGTTTTGATCGCATTGGATAAGATAAATTTTTTTATATCTTGGATATAATTTATACTGACCTTTTTAATTCTCAATAAATGTTTTCTTGGCTTAATTTTTAGTTTTTCTTAATTATTACAAAATATATGTTATATGCATTTTATATTTAGGAAATGTCTAGCATTTTTAGTGACATTGGAGAAGAAGGTTTCAAAGGGGGCGTAGCTCAGATGGTAGAGCGCTCGCTTAGCATGCGAGAGGTACCGGGATCGATACCCGGCGCCTCCAAGTTCTTTTTTTGCGAAAAATTTTTGTAATGAAAATAATGAGAAAAAATATACAAAAACAGTTATAAAAAAAATAGATTTTTTAAAAATATATTCCCTCTTAATACAAAAATATTTTTTCCTATTATCGATATATTTTGTATTGTAACATTGTTTAAAATTTTTAAATTCGTTTAATTATTAAAATTAATATAATAGAATTAATATAATAGAATATATTAGAATTAATATAATTCGAAGTATATTGATATCTAAATCATTTAGTATCATTTGGTATCATTTAGAGATTTTTTAAATATACTATTATTATAAAAATTGTATGTTAACTTTTTGTATGTAAAAATAACACTCCACCTCACGTAGGCGCCGTGGCTTAGTTGGTTAAAGCGCCTGTCTAGTAAACAGGAGATCGAGGGTTCGAATCCCTCCGGGGCCTCAATCCCGTGAGTTCGGGTTATTGATTTTTTTGTTTATATTTAATTTGTATTAGGAAGTTTATATATGTAAAATATAAGTATTATATTTGTATATTATATTTGTATATTTTTTATGCTTTTAAAATTAGAAATTTATTACCGATAAAATCATATTAAAAAAGTGAATGAAACGATTACTAAAAAACAAAAACTACCTAAAATCTTTGTACGCGAAAATTTTGTTAAAAATTTTCTAATATTAATTATTGAAGAATAATAATTATTACATAATTATTATAATTCAATCTGTAAAAAAATCAATCTGTAATACATTTATTAATAGATCTGCAGAATTCTAATAATTAATAGTAAAGTGAAGCATATTATGTATATGTGAATATGTTATTTGCACAAAATAGTTTTTTTTAATGGATTGTATTGTAATAATTATTTGTGTTTTTACGATCATGCTACTATCTTTTTTTATATTTTATTAGATTTAGTTAGATTATAAAACAACTCACGTAATCACATTTGTTTAAAAAGATGTGACTGTGAACAAAGTGATTATTATTTATTAAACTTTAATGATGAAAAAAATACAAAACTATTTTAATATTGTTAGAAAGATTTTGTTTCAAATTAATAAAAATTTTGGATATTATGTCATTTTGCAATATTTTAACTCTTTTTATTCAATAATTAATTATTTATCTATTTTATTTGTATAGTAATTAGTAGTTACATATATAACTGCTGCTAATCTATTATCATAGTAACTTAAAATATTATTACAAATATATCATAATACATTATTTGATATGAGAGCATATATCAAGACTGATAATTTCGTTTAAGTGATTTGTCTTTGCATTTATCATGTAAATTTTAACATTTATTTATTACTTATCATGTATGTCTAAATAATCTTATTCAAATATTTTAATATAGTTAACTAAGTAATGATAATGAGAATACACTTAGACTTTCATTATGACTACATCACAAGACACAGCCACATGTCGCACAATTCGATTTTTAAAGTTCAGTTTGTAATTGTATGATTTATCAATTTTTATTTGTATTGAATATTATTGAGATATTGAAAAGGATTCACAATAGGATCGAAATGTCTATTGTTACTATTATATACTAATTGAATAAATTCTCATCATATGCAAACATCTAGTGTTCGACTTTTATAGGAATTATAATTCTTTGATTTCTTTTATTCTTTGGAATCTGTCAATTATTTTTATTGTATAATACATTACACAATAATTACTTAACAAAGTTTTAAAAAAGTATTTAAAAAAGTAGTCTCAGGTAATCTTAAATGGGGACTATGAAAGTAACACAAAATACAGCAATCCTCTTCTGCTTTCTATTCGTTTGACTTTTATACTTTCTATTTGTGAATGGAAATTTCGGTTTTCAAATCTTGTATTAATTATTATAACCAACTGGTGTTTAAATATCTATAATAACAATTTTAAATTAATATCAATAAATATATTGATTTTTTTTAAATATAAAGAAATACAAATTTGATATGCAAAATTTGTTGTCTTGATCTCGCTTGGTGTACGTAACAAAAATTAATTTGAACGGTATGTCTTAGTCTATTATTGAAACAGTAAAAAACAGAAAGAATTTTAAACTCTATCTATAATAGTTTATCATGAAATGCATGTGTCATAAAAGAATTCCAGTGAATTACCAAACTGAAAGTCGTGAAAGTAGGTCACTGAGAAATTAATTGGATTAATAAAAAAATGGGCTCGTCCGGGATTTGAACCCGGGACCTCTCGCACCCTAAGCGAGAATCATACCCCTAGACCAACGAGCCATGTTGAGAATTGTTGCTCCTGTAACAGTTGACTTCGCGGACTATCAAATATAATATAAGTCAATTAAATACAATTGGCCACGTTTTTTTATTCATATAATGATAGACTGAAGCGTTATATATGCTTAAATTTATATATATATATATTGGAAGTCTTTTAATGGAGGGTATAAATAATATAAATTTATTAAAAACATTAATATAATATAATATGTTTCATATAATATCATTATTTTTTTATAAAGTATATTCAATGATAAAAATTATGTAATGTGAAAATTATAAAAATATCTTATCATACAACGTGATGATAAGAGACTAGAAAATATTTTTAACAATAAAAGAAACATTATCAAATAGAAAAGATAATGAAAATAAGAAACACATAATCTCACACTTTAAGAAAAGCAATGAATGGAATGTTTTATAAAACGGTATGTTCCGTAATTCAAAGAGAAGTTATATTATACGGATATGATATCCAATGATATGTACTAGTTCAAATACATTAAGTCAGTTAAGTTTTTATTGAATAAATAGTGTTTTCTTTTAGCTGTTAATGACTTTGTGATTGCGATTATGTGGAAGATCAAGATTGAAAAAGTTTTCATGAGGCTCGTTGGTCTAGGGGTATGATTCTCGCTTCGGGTGCGAGAGGTCCCGGGTTCAAATCCCGGACGAGCCCACAATTCTTTCTTTTTGCATTTTATTATTATATGCATATTGAAAGTCAATGATATTTATGCAACATGCTTCAAATTATAATATTAGAGAGAAAAAATTGAATAAAGAATAGATAGTTACACTAGGAATAATAATTACAGAGAAAAGCTATATTGAAATTAATTATGAAAAAAAATATTTGACAGATTTTTTAATGGCACATGTAGTCATATAACATTGATGCAATAAATCCTATATTACTAATTAAATAGGAGAACAATAAGTAGAGATCAGAAGTCTTAAAAATTCTTCAAAATTATAACGTTACAAAACAATATTTTTAAATAGTATTCAGCGATCAACTAAAAATGGAAAATAGTTATTTTCGCTTTCGTGCCTTTCTTTGTCTAACATTATAATTATTTTGTGATTCAGCATTGCTAATATATTTGCATTTTAAATATGCATTCTAAATGTAAATGCGTCATTATGTCTTTTAAATAAATTGCGTATCGCAAACCTCATTCTGATGTCAAATGTCACGAATATATTTGAATATCTATGAACGCGTTGACAAACTTGACCGTGAAATATATTGTATTTTCCTTATAACTTAATCGTCAATTTTGTATAATTTTTGAGATACAAGTAATAAAATATTTTACTATTTATAACTCTAAAACTATACGAGACTACCGATTAAAAATTATAATAAGGAAAAGATAACATTAGTTAAAAAAAATGTTTTTTTTTTTAATTATTTTGAACTAGACAAGATGTTTCTTAGATTTTTTAATGCTGAAAACGATGCTGCAAATTAAATTTCAATACGTTAGATTCCTGAAATAATTGAGGTTTAATATGCAAAAAAATAACTTTTTTGCGTTACGTGACATTTTTTGTAAAAAACATTAATATTATCTTAAAATTTTGATCAGAGATCATGAATGCATTGTTTATCTCCTATAAAATACTTACAATTTTTAAAAAATTTTTTTTAAATGCTTGCTTTTTAGTTTTTAGCCATAGTTATGATTTAATACAAAGTTTTTCCAAGATATTAAATTTTTCCCCTATGAATGGAGTTACACATAATTATTAGTTTGTGTTTGATAGTAATTTATCGTCATAGATACCGTTAAATATACATATATATGTATCAGCAGGGTTGGGCATGTATTTGAAATACTTTTATTTAAAACTACTTTGCAAATACAAACGTATTTTGTATTTTTTATTTCAGCGAATCAAATATTACGTATTTTACATTTAAAATCGAAAGATTGAAAGTTTTTTGTATTTTGTAATTCAAACAATAAGATTGATTATCAATGTTAGTATTTGAAATACAAAATACAAAATATTTTCAATCTTTTGTTATTAATACTGAAATATAAAATACTTTTATATGCTTCCATGAAATACAAAATACAAAATATATTTCATGTACTCCGAACAAACATAAAATACAAAATATAATTGTCTTGCGAATACTATTTTTCAAATAAAAATATTTCAAATACATGTCATCATCTACAATAGCCTTGCAGCCTTGCACATATGTATACATATCGCCGATGAATAAAGTCATTTATAATTAGTTTGTGACCATTGATACATAGTGTAACTTATAAATACTTATCTTCATAAATATTGTTGAGAATATGCATACGTATACATATGTACACAAAGCCTCATTTTAATTCTCTAGGTCGAATATTTAAAAAACGAATTTTTGGAAAAAAAATGTTTCAAACAAAAGTTGTGTTTGTGAATGTATATTGATAATTACAAATTAGAAATTGTATATGACTTCATCGTTATGAGCGGAAAATTTTTACTATCTTAAAAAGTATGTATTCAAATCCTTCATAATATAGCTAAAAAAAAATTGAAATAAAGAAAAATACATTTTATAAAGAATAAACAATATATTTGTGACTTTTAATTAGATTTTTAACGTTAACTATTTTTACAAAAAAAATGTCAAATCGTGTGTTTAATAAAATTATCGTCAAAAAAATTATATTTTGGACAATAAAACTTTACTATCTTAGAAACCTGATGTGCTGGAATTTTTTGGCTTATGACATTGTTTTCAATATTTCAAAATGTATATAAAACTAGTTCAGAGTTTGAAATAATTTTTTATTGTAAACTAGTGCAATTAATATTCTCACTATAATATATTGTATTATTTATATTAATTTCAATATATTTATAAAACGCAGTTTAGCATGTTATAAAGCACGCTGTTATCAAGTGATATGCACTTGGTAAAAAACAAATACTTAATTAATTATTTAGTTTATTTTAGGAAAAAACATTAATTTTTGCAGGATGAATTCTCTATTAAATATATAAAATTTATAAATATTGCTATAATAAAACGAAATGTAATAGGTAATAATAATTAAGTTAATTTTTAGTAAAATGTTATGTTTTAATAAAATTATAGTAAAATACATGTAAATGCATGTAATGACGTAGAATACATCAAGATCAGAAACAAACGCAAATTATTTTGAAGAATGTTTAATATCTATTTTTAAAATATTAAGAATTTAACAAAAATTTCACTGGTTGTTCTATTATTATTTTTGAATGTGTATATAAAATTTAAACACAAATTTTTTCATTGGTTTAAAAATTATATAATGTTTACCATTCAAATCTTTAAATGTTATTAAGTAGTGACTGATATTTTTTTTAGCCGATATTTTTTATTAGCTGATATAAGCTAATAAAAATTTTCTGCTTGATACCAGTTACTTTGATTAATTATTTAGTTGATACTTTTAACTGATATTTTTATATTTTGACTAATATTATAAAAAATGTTTTTCATCTTACAAAATTTCAAATCGATAATTTTAAATATTGCGAATAAATTTTCAATCTTATTAGTATGTAAGAATGTGTAATATAAGAATGTTTATTACAATACGTATAATATATATGTACACATACAATAATAACAAAATTAAAATTGCTCTTTGATTCTTTAATATTTTTCTCATTTATTACAACATAATTCGAAAGTTGTCATTTCTAATTGTTTGCAAAAAAGAATGGAAACAAAAAGAAAAATATACAAGGCTACAATAATTTTTTGAATTATAAGTTAACTTTAAATGCTTATAAATAAAAAACCATTTTATTTTTAGAGCCTCTATTATTATTTCTGGATTTTTTTGAACATTCTAAGACGACAATCCTAATACGAAAATATCGAAGCTATAATAGTTTTCGAATTACACACTTTAATTAATTATAATTCAAAAACTATTGTAGCCTTAACATTTTTGTATTAGGATTTTCGTTTCAAAATTACCTCAAGAATATGTCCTTAAGAGGGAATTTGATAGTTGTGAGACACCCTATCTACTTTAAAAGTACATACCTCTATTTCTTCACAATTAATTATTACAAATTACATTTCAAAATTAATATTACAAAATTTTAATGTGATTCAAAATACCCAAATATATTTCCTGGAAAATTTCCTTTTCAAGTTGTATATTTGTTATTTGTAATAAATGAGAGATATATATATATTTATCTTTTAATTATATTAATATAATATGTAGTTTTTGAATTATCATGGTAAGTTCACAATAGAATTACAATTAAAAGTTAAAACAGTAATAGGATAAAAATTGTCAAAATTGTTGTTGACAAAAGTCCAATTCGAGCTGTAGAATATGTCAGAATAAAAAACAAAACATAAATTATTTCTTTGTATTGCTTAATGATTAATAGATTACGATGCATTAGTAATTGTAAATTGTAAATATTTTACGTAATAAGTGTCATTCACACGGGACAGATAAAAACTGATAAGACTTTAATATATTGCGAATAAATTATTAGGTGTATGCACAGATGAGAATATGATTAACTATCTCATATTTTAATCAGTTTAGATAATTTCGTGAGAAATTATGATAAAAATGATAAGAAATAAAGACAATACAGAATATATAATACAGAGTATATAATACAGAAATAAAGATAATATAATACAAAGTATATAATATAGAATATATAATACAGAAATTCTGATAAAAGTTATTAAATTTTCATTTTTTTATAAAACAAGAAAAAAATCAAAAGAAAAGAAAAAAACATCACCATTTTATGTTTTAGAGAAGAACAATTTTCCTGGCAAAAATTTTTAATGAAAGATTGTGCTTATATTTGTTTATAGAAAATTATAGAGAATTTTGTCGATAATGATATTACTATTTATGAAGAGTTTCATTGTGATTCATCAATATGATTATACTGTTTAGAAGCACATTATAACACTCTTCTTTATTGACACAGTAATATTTTATTACTAATACTTAGAAAACTTAGAAACTGTAATAAAAGAAAGACTCGAAACTACGTCATTAACAATTCCATGTTTAAATTTCCATCTCATAAATAATTCAATAAATATTTTAAAGCTCAATGAAACATTTACTTAATACTTGAGTAAACTTCTTATATAAACTTTTAATGAACATACTTATATAAACTTTCAATAAACATATTAGTTCGTTAGGTTTACGTGTTTATCAACTGAAGATATATAAATTATAAAGTTGTTCGAATGGTTCACATTGCATAGTGAAGCAAAGTCTTTTCTACTATACAGCAGTCTACTCTTATTGCTTTGAAAATATAAACAAAAAGGTATAAAAATATACAATCAGGAAGAAACACATCGGGATAAATATAGCTAATTTAATAATATAGTAAATTTTGTATTGACACATTTTATTCATGTCTAATTTATAGTACCTTCGAATTTATATTAAACATATCGTTAATATTTTGTTTTGAGAGAGAGAGACATTGTTTTGAACAAATATTTAATTGCTGTTAATGAAATTTAATTTTTTTTTATTAGTGTACGCATTTCATTTAGCTGATTCTTATTTTCTTGGTATGTTTCTTCTCGATTGATTGGATATTTAAAAATTTCATTACATAGATATAAACTTATTTTTATTTTACACAAAAAAAATATTTTAAATTGAATGAAGAATAAACTCTATATAAAAAAAACTCGTTATAATGAATGTCAGTAGTACACATTTAATTAATATAACTAAATTGCAAATTTATAAATATAACTATTATGAATTACTATTGCTCTTATGTACCGTCCAATTAGAATTAAAAAAATGAACAGCCGTTTAATTAAAAAAAAAATAGTTCATTAGTTGAAGCGAAAGAACATTTTCGGAGCACTAAAAAAGAATTGCTTTCTCGTTCGGCAAACATGATTACGGAGAAAGCAAGTGAAAGTTTTTTGAGTGGCGGTATTTAATATTAGAGAACGGTATTCGATGGAAAACACTCTCGGCTCATCCATCAACTCGTGCGTTTATCTCGAGTCATACAGATTGATCAGTTAAATTTTTGTCGCTATTGTGTCCGATGGCAGCGAGATACAAACCTCGGATCTAAGTGAAAGATTGCTACTTTACGATGTTTATGGTGATCATATAGTGAATTTTCCTTGTTCTGTGCAACACGTGACGCGTAAACTGTACAGGTACTTCCATAATGGATCGTGAATGGAAATAATACTTAGAAATAAAAATATTTGTCTTGAAAATAGAAAGAAAAATTTTATTGGGAGACTCTCACATTTTATACGAAATTTTTCTCTTCACTGTTAAATTCATAACAAATTATATTTAATTTGAGTTATTTTTAATAATTTTTATAGTTCACCATTATTCCCACACTCATTATGTCGTTAATTTAACTAATTAAAGTAATACTGGTTTTAAGCAATTTAAGAATATATATAAAATATATATAAAATATATTGATTCAAATTTAATTTATTATTTGTGCATATATTAATATAGACATTATTTACTTCAAAATCAAGTAATTCAATCACAGAAATTGATTTACATTTTGATATACATTAATAATAAAACGTTTGCTGCTCATGATTAGCTATTACGAGCGCACTGTAATATGTAAAGTATTAAAAAGATTCGACAACTGTCTCCTGACCGAATTTTATTCAACGATGATACAGGCAAGCTTATAGATATATATAAATTGGAGATGTATTATTAGCAGCTTATGAAAACAAATTGACTCGATCAGAACTAGAGGGATCTTCTCTACGATAAAAGAGGTAGAAATTCCGATAAATTTTAACAATAATATGATATTTTCAAATACCAAAAATATGCGTGATGGGAATAAAAGAAATTGAGATATGTGAGTCAATAACTTACGAATTCGTTTAGGGATAAATCATAAGATATCTATAAGACTATGAATATTCAAAACGAATCTTAAGGGTAGATTGAAAAAAGGACTAAAAACGACGAGATAAAAGCAAATAAGATAAATAGCAAGAAACAAGATCTTTCAGAAATATTTAGAAAAATCTTATATTAAAATCTTACGTGACTCGTAACACAATGTGATAAATTTATCATTTCAGCAGTGATAAATTTATCATTTTTACATAAATTTTAATAAATTTAATGAGCAAGCTAGTTGGGCTTTGAATGTGAAACTGTACAGTTGTGGTACAAAGACATCATTTTGTATTGTTCAATGTTGGTTCGCATTTTTTGAACTTAGTTTTTTGTTGCAGATGATAAATAATTTTTATGAAATTGACTTAATTCCCAGAGGGGATCTTTTCAAATGGGCAGTAAACGTGTTAAAAATAACGAAATGTTATTTAATTCCAGAATCATTGATAACAAAGTTTTGCTATCAAGCATTTCCGCACTAGCTATTTCTAAGTTGAATCAACATGAAATTTAAGTCAAGATAAAATAATCTTAATAAAACTTATCATTACACTGAGAAAAAAATGTTGTTGATTCAATTAAAATCTATATTACGGGTCGTCACTAACATAAGTAATTAATTCATGTATATTTTTATTGATGCTATAAAAGCTTGATTATTGAAATAATAATTTATGTCAATAAAACTATACATGAATTAATTACTTATGTTAGTGACATCCCGTAATATAATATAGACTAATAATATAGACTTTAATTGAATCAACAGCATTTTTTTCTCAATGTATGATAAAAAAATTTATAGCATTATGTAATGATACAATTATATAAAAATCATTCGCAAGAGAGAGAGATAGCGATTTGCTACATAAGTTTAACTTTAATGACGTCAAATTCAAAGCCATATTTCAATCTTCCTTCATTATTTTCGAACATATTAATTATGTTACGAACATATTAATTAAAACGGATTTTTTAACTCGTAGGTTACAGCGCAATTGGCGTCGCGTACTATTGAATTTATAAAATATGGACACTTCAGAATTCATACAATTTGCCAAAGCAACTATAGATTACGTTGCGGATTATACTGATACTTTGAGAAGCAGAAACGTATTGCCGGATGTGGAGCCAGGTTATCTTAGTAAGTTACTTCCAAAAGAAGCACCGCAAAAATCCGAAAAATGGCAGGAAGTTCTCAAAGACGTGGAAAAATATATTATGCCAGGGGTAAATTTTTAATTCTTTTAAAATTTTTTTTTTATTATAAAATGTTATTATATGTATTATTATATATATTATAAATATTATAAATATTATTATATATATCGCATTAAAAATTGCATATAACAGTAAATTTTAATGTTTAATAGAGCTGTATTAAAATTAATAAAAATGTAATGCTATCCAGATAAATAAAGAAAAAAAAATTAATTTTTAAAAAATATATAATTAGAAATAATATACCTATTAAAAGTACTATAATTAGAAAAAAATAATAAAATTTAATAAATAAAGAATAAATACTATTATTTTGTAAACATAAAACTAATATTTTTATTTTTATTCTTTTGCAATTTGTCTTTTCACTTTGTGCGGTATTTATTTTGCGGTATTAAATAAATTTTCTTTAAATTTATAGAAAAAAATCCCTTTATATTTTATATTTTGAAGAAAAAAAGATAAGCTTGATCATTTTCATCAATATACGCAGGTGACACATTGGAACTCGCCATATTTTCACGCATATTTCCCAACGGGTAACTCTTTTCCTTCACTCGTCGCTGATATTGTGAGCAGCGCGATTGGGTGTATCGGTTTCAGCTGGATAGCATCTCCAGCTTGCACCGAGCTCGAAGTCATTACATGCAATTGGTTTGGGCAGATGTTAGGACTTCCTAGTGAATTTTTACATAGTAGCAATGGAACAGGTGGTGGAATCATCCAGGTAATATACTTTTATATATTGGATTGTCCGGAAAGTTCGTGCCGACTAATCTATATAATTTAATAAATGTATACTAAAATTTAAATTTTCTGCGTTTCAATTTTCCTTCAACATCGGCACGAACTTTCCGGACAACCCAATATATACTTACTTATACGTAATGAAATGATAGATTTCGCATTTTTCAAAATGCATAGAATTGCATGAATATTTTTAATCTAATGAGAAACTATACATTTTCGGAGCTTTCGAAAATTATAGCAAAAATAACGGACAAACGAAAGCACTCTCACGCAGCGGGAATCATATATCTTTAAATCAATGTATTCATTTTGATTAATATAAAAAAGATAATTAATAACTTTCAATTCTACTATAAGAAAAAATTCTATTTATATCTATTTCTATAAGAAAATCTATTTATAAAAATCTATCTATCTTTAAATATTCACAATATTTTAATAATAGATATAAAAAATATTACTTATAATTATAATATTACTTATAATTACTGTGAGATACAAATTGCTTGTAACCTTTTGAGAAATCAAAAAAGTACCCATCTATCAATAAATTATATTTCAAATCATAATTTTAAATGAAATTTGTAACATTTTAACATTATATTTCTTATATACATTATGTAAGCTCAACTAAAAAATTATTACATACATATATATTTTAATTAAATTTTTTTTATACACGTATTTTCTATTTAATCCTATTTTATATATCTTAATTTTATCAGCTATTATACATAAATTACTATTATTATACATAAATTATAATATATTTAATATTGTGTACGTTAATATTCAAAAATTTAATCATGTTTTAATTCGTCTCATTAATTTCAGGGGTCTGCCAGTGAATGTACATTCATATGTTTACTAGCTGCGAAAGAACGCACAGTGCGTCGAGTGAAACAACTTCATCCAGAACTAGACGAGGATCACATCAAAGCTAAACTAGTCGCATATACTTCTAGTAAGTATTAATGAAAATAAAAGAATCTTGAGATACAAAAATGTACATGTTAAATAATGTAATATTATAAGTTTAATATAAATTCGTGTATTATATTGATCTATTGATTTTTGTCCTACAGATTAAGTGTACAGCTTACGTTTCTACCAGTCCCTATGTCGAATATTTATATATGTTTCTTTTTACACATTTAGATCAATCTAATTCTTCAGTGGAGAAGGCAGGAATCCTAGGATCAATGTCAATGAGGTTACTACCAGTGGATGATAAGTGCTCTCTGCGTGGAGAAATTTTGAAGAAAGCGATGCAGGATGATATGGAAAAAGGTCTTATACCGTGTTACGTCGTCGCTACTTTAGGAACTACTAGCACCTGTGCCTTCGACAATGTAGATGAGATAGGACAAATATGCAAAGAATATGATATGTGGTTGCACATTGATGCAGCTTACGCGGGTAGATAGCCGTTTATTTCTTTTTTTATTAGCTATATTTTTCATTAACTTTATCTTTTCATCTTATATTTGTCATAATTACGTCAATCGTTAAAGTTAATAAGAAATATTGGACTCATGTTATTTAATTAATGTTATTTAATTACCGGCTAAGTTTGCAGTGTGTGTTGTTCATATTTATATAATATAATTTTATACAATATAATATATAAAAAAAATTTATTTCATTAATTTAATTAATAGTATTAATTAATAGTATTAATTAGGTGCAGCATTTATTTGTCCGGAATTTAGATATTTGATGTCCGGCATTCAGTATGTGGATTCTTTTAATGTAAATGTACATAAATGGTTGCTTACGAATTTTGATGCTTCGGTAATGTGGTATGTATATCAATAATATTACTAACAATAAGTAAAAATAATTTAATCGAATTATTTAAGTAAATTTAAGTAAATTTGTCCTAATTTGTCAAATATTTGTGTTTTTTTTCTTACCATATTTCTCATGTAATAAATAAATAAATACTAATTTAACTTTATTTAACTTTTAAATGTCTTTTGTATACTCTTTAATTAAAAAACTTACATAATAGATAGAGAATTTAGATAATTTATAAAATATTTAATTTAAATTATTATTTAAAAATTTAAGAAAATAAAATTTAAACAAGCTGTCGTATTAAATAAAAAAGTTTATTTATATAAAATAAAAATTTATAAATAGAAATTACGGTGATATTTTACAGAATAAGTTTATATTTATATAAACTGTATTTGTTTTTACTTTTAGGGTAAAAGACTCGAAAAGCCTTGTAGAAACATTCAGTGTTAACAGAATATATCTATCACACGATAAAGAAGGATTAATACCAGATTACAGAGTAAGACTATACATTTTTTTACTAATATAACATTCTTGTCTTAATAGACTTTCTAATAAATTAAAAATATAATTAAAAATATTAAAGTATCATTAGATGTATGTAACTGAAAATGTTCTTTAATTTTTCTTAATTTTTTCATGTACAGAATTGGCAGATACCATTAGGCCGACGTTTTCGTTCTTTAAAATTGTGGTTTGTCATGCGCATTTATGGAGTACAAGGTCTGCAGGAGTATATTAGAAATGACGTAAAACTAGCGCATCTTTTCGAAACATATGTCAGATCGGACGATAGATTTGAAATAACCACTGAAGTCATTTTAGGTCTTGTCTGCTTTCGTATCAAGGTATATATATATTTTTCTTTTTCAAGCTTGTAAATTAAAAATTAGCTTTAATAATAGATAATTTCTTTTTCTTTTTTTGTACTTATAAATTTCTATCTTATAATTAAACAAATTTATTTCTATTTAACTTGAATAATTAATTAATCATATATGTTTAATTTATCGTTTAAATTTTTATGTAATATTCGAATCTCTTTTTTGATTAGTGTTACATCTTTAATTATAAATTAATCACATTATTTCGAATATTTCTATACTTCAAAATTATTTCTTTTTTCAGGGTGATAATAGTTTAACAAAGGAACTCTTAAATCGTCTGCAGGCTAGGAAAAAAGTTTATCTAATCGCTGGCATGTATCATCATAAACTTGTTGCTAGATTCGTCGTTTGCAGCCGATTATGTCGGGAAGAAGACATTGCTATCTCATGGAATGAAATATGTAATCAGACGACAGAAATTTTGCAAACAAAATGTAATAAAGAATCGGTTAAAAATGGCATAAAATCGACAGACGATATGGCGACAAGAATAGAAAGTTTAAACTTAGAATCAAAGAAAAATATGCAGAAAATATCGTAACTGATACTTTCCGTAAAATTTCGTAATCGATTAATTATATTATGTATTATTATTTTTATGGCTTCATAAATTCTTAATTGTAAATTAAGAATTTTTATTTTTTAATTATATGCAGAATCTATATCAGTTATGTAATATCTCAATAGCATATAATATCTAATAAAGATTGATTATTTTTTAATATTTCTATTGGCGGTTCTTCATTATATATTTCACATTTTAGTATTTTATTACTTATTGTATTATATACGTGTATAATTGTCGTGATAAAGAGGGCACTTATTGGATTATCCGGAAAGTTCGTGCCGCGAAAAAGATTTAAATTTAATAAATGTATACTAAAATTTAAATCTTCTGCGTTTCCATTTTCCTTCAAAATCGGCACAAACTTTCCGGACAACCCAATATATATTTAATATATATTTAATACAAGTATTTGCAGAATGTGAAATTGCAGAGGAAATTAGTTTTTGAATGTATGGTCCACTTACGCCCATTTCTACCAATGCAGTTCAGTTTTATAATCTGGGGGTTCAATTAACTCTTCATCTTTTTTTAGTTTAAAGAATTAGAAAAAGATGAAAAGTAAATTGGATCGAGATTATAAAGTTAATCTACATTAATAGAAACGGGCATTAGTTCTACAAATTCTTCAAAGTATTTGATTGACGAACCAGAAGAAAGAATGTTACTAATTGATCAATCAAAGAATTAAAATGCTTTAAAGCATTTGTAGCTTCAAGTGGTACTTTTGTTGCTATTATTAATCTTTCGTAAAATTAGAATTTCAGTATCAGATTTAAAAAATCATGATACCGTTTTAAAAATCAGATGCATCATATATGAAAGAATTCTGCGCTATATTTTTTGCTTGTTGTTTATGTCTCAGGTAACAAACTACAAAGAAAAATGCATGTACTATATGCACTTTGAAATACGATTATCATCGTATTTACGTCGCCATAAAAATGCGCGCGCTGGCCGACTACGTCAAATTATAAGATCATATAATCACCAATATTTTTGCAAATGATTTTGCAAAAAATTACATCACAAGAATCTTTTGATCTCGTTTGAAAACTAAAAATCTAGTGTATCTATAAATAAGAATATAAGACAATAAGTTTTTATAACTAGACTGCTTACTTCACTGCCATGTTAAGCAGTATTCCGATAGAGGCTTTTATTTCTATCTATTTATGCACGTACACATCACAGTATGCATATATGTATATGCATAGGTGTGCACAAACAAGGACAGCTTGAAAACACATCTCTCTTTATCTCTTACTATCATGTACAAAATAATCAAAGTGAGTAGCTAGTTATAAAAATCTGTGTAAGATTTGTAGTAAGTTTGCTTAATTCGGACGATTAGTTGGCAAAATATCATCGATTTATTATAAGACTAAAGTTAATTTTGCTTCTTGAAGTTTTGATTAAAATATTTTCTAGATCCTTATTTAATTATTGACAGGCATCTTCGTGTAGAAATCATTGTTTCTTCAGATTATAATATCTTAATTCGTAAAATCATAATTTAAAATTGTATTAAAAATGCGTTTATAATAATATCAAATAAAATTTTATTACCTTTTATTAAGAAATGATTAATATTAATATTATTTATTTGATGTTTTTATAGTAAAATAGAAATTTAACTATTTATGATAAATTAATTTAAATAGTTTTTGTTCAACAAATTGTGTCTAAAAATAATAAAACTATGAAAAAGGGTTTAATTATAGTTTCCTTTTCTATCAAAGCTTGATGAGTAATTATTTTACAACATCAATAGAATCTCTTATTAATAAATATATACATATATAAAATATTTACCATTTGATAAATACTATTATTATTTTCTGACATTGCCCTTCTGTAATTTCCTCTTCCTCAGTTAATCATCTGTTATTTTATTTTTTAATCGTCTGTTTCTTTATTTCACATTCATATAATTTCCATCAGTGAAAATTCTCAAATTGTGACATCAGAACAAGGAAACACACAATAAAAATTATATTTGCAAATTATATTTGAAAAATTATATTTAAAAATATATATATTTTGCCAAATATTGTTGTAATTATTATACTTTATCTAAATTAGATTTCACAATTTTCTTGATAAAGATAATATCTTTAGATTTTAAAGTCCTCTTTTCTTCAGTTCTAAAATGCAATAAGTGTAGTAAGTCTTAAACTTTATAAAATTGACCAATCATGGTCGAATATTTTTCACAATCGATTGTGATTAATAATTTTCTTAAGATTTAAAGTTTATTGTATCTATTGTGTTTCGGAATTTACGCATTATACTGTAAAATGGGATTCGGAATAATTTTGACAAAGCTAAATAACACATATCAAAATCTAGACATAAGAAGTCTTAAAAACGTTTTAGGCCTAATTTCACAATATATGGTTATCTAGATGTAATCAAGAAATGTAATCAAGAAATTCATGAATGAATCTGTTGGTGACCTTTAATCTTTAGGTAACTATATATTGTGAAAATAGGTCTTAAAGACGTTCTGATTTCGAATATGTATGCTGCCTATAGATATTTTTCAAAATTTGAACAAAAGATGTTTCGACTGAATTAAAAAGTTATTTCATTTTCGGTACATTCATTCACATTTTTATTATTTACATTATTTTGTATATAATTTATTTTACATGTGTGTAACACATTATCGCAAGAATTACATTATTAAAAATATAACAATATACAAGAATACAAAATTTATTTGTGATATAGAATTACACACAAAACGTTCGGTATGTGTATATAATACAATTTTGTCACGATACAATGTGAAACATGTGAAAATAATTATCGACAAATGACTATTACGTAACGGTTCTTATTAAGCAATTGCAAAGTTTAATCTGCTTAAGCCCGGTTGCATGTTATTTTAATTTTAAGCGAGACTTAAAACTTTCTTTGTTCTTATTTCTTTTCGGTTTTTTAAAATGAGATAGAAAAAGTTTTAAGTTTCGCTTAAAATCAAAGTAATATTGATGGTGCAACCGGGTCTTAATATTACTTGTTTAATTTATACGAGCAACCGCAAAAAGATTAATAAATATGTTATACATATCCTTCAATTAAAAAAAAATGTCAATTATTGACATATTTTCTTATTCTTGTTTAATATTTAATAACAAAAAGGATAAAATGATACTTGCGAGCGTTGCGAACGTTAAGTGAAACGCACTCTTATTTTTAATGTTACTCTTATTTTTAATGTTATTATACTAAAATATAAAATATAATTTAAAAATATCTGAAGACACTTTTTAAGTATTTGTACCTAGATACATTTTAAAAGTATCTTATCCATTATCGCATATAAATTTCCTTACCAATTAATGAATCGCGATGTCGGATATATATCTGATCTGTTCCGTGTCCGTCGCGTCATGCAAATGAAACGTGAATGCGTCAAAATGGCAGAAGAGTCGCGAAGTACGACTTCGTTTTCGACGCGTCCAATTTCGCCAAAAAACTTGAACGTTATGCGCTTATTCAAGCCTGATCTACGCAGATCGTGAGTCACAAATCTCAAGCTCGTCAGCCAATCCGATGCGTTAATTTTAAAAATGATATGCTTCGAGATTTTTGCATCCTGTATCTTATGTAGATCGGCTTTAATATCGAGTTTTGCATTCTCCGCGTAATAAATACCATACTCGCACTTTTTATGACAGAATATATATTAATAACAAAATGTATATTAATCTTATAACTTATAACTATTAAATCTATTAATATAACTAAACTTAGATTTACTTATAATTATTAGAACTATTAGATAACTCTATAATCTTATAACTATTAGATATCTATGAAATATGATTATCGCTTTATCGGTTTTTCGCACGATATGTTTTCAATCAAATGAATTTTAGGAAAAATATGCATTTTAACAAATATCAATGTGCAAATACTAAATCTATACTCTATATTATATAATAATTAGACGTCATTATGTAAGGAAAGAAATGTGAAATTATGTAGGTCATTTAATTTTTCGATTTATGTACGTATTTACATCTTATGTTCTCAATTTAATATTAACTTTTCACAAATTATAATTTTTTAAAACTAAAATTCTATATTTTCTGCTTTTATCGCTTTGAATGTTAATTACCTAAAGTTTTTTTGGAAACGCAACAAGAACTCTTTATGAAACAATGAAAATGTTTGCAAATTGATTATATTCAATTATATTAATTACTATATTTGAATTTTTTTTATTAAAGTAGGAAAGCTGTGAATTGATTATTTGCCAATTATTATTAATATTGTAAGCTTACCAAATTATAAATTCTTTTACCAATTTAAATTACAACTATCTATTTAAATTAAAACTATCACAAGTAATGCATCGCTCAATAAATGCAAAAGATAACAAAACGACAATAGAAAGTCGTAAATGATCGAAGTTATTTGTTTGTAAATGACACTTTCTCATAGCAACCCGTGTCTAAGTCATATACGTCTAAATTTCCGCAATTAATAACCTCCTTTTTATTAATTGGTTTTAATACCAATACAACCAATGAAATGCTTTTCAAATCTAGGATACCATCTAAGAAGCTGTTGCGATTTTTCACAAGGTATGCAGGTATTAATCAATCATCAAATGAGATTACACAATCCTTTTGCTAAAATGGTACTTTTTCTTATTAATGTATTTGTTAATGAAACTGGATTTCATTATTTGCAATCAAAAGTAATCGAATGAAATGATTTTCTGTGTTGCAGACCATTCTCGGATAAAAGTAGAAGAAATAAAAAAGATATATCAGAATGTGCAAAGTTGACAAATTTCGAACCGTATCAGCTGGATCCTTGTATGATAGATCCGAGCAAGCCACAACCAACTATTGTGATCATAGGAGCTGGCATGGCTGGATTATCGGCAGCACATCGATTAGTTCAATGTGGCCTTCGTAATTTTATAGTTTTAGAAGCCACAGATAGGTATTTCAAACAAATTCAAAATTAACATTAAAATTTAAAAATTAATTTTAATTAACTCCTTATTGTAAGAACAAGTATGGCATATCCTAATATTAATTAAATTAAACTAAAATAATAGGATATTATCTTAATAACTCTTACAATATCTTGAAATAACATATTATAGCTAAAAGTTTAGCTATAATTTTAATGTTATTTTGATACGTTTTTTTTATTAGTTCTGATCCATAAAAATGTAATAGATTTATATTATCGTTTTTAATTCTGCTTTAAACTATAATTATATATAAACTATAATTAATGCACTTCTGATTCCAGACCGGGTGGACGGATTCACTCTTGCTGGTTGGGCGATGTGGTAACGGAAATGGGTGCTACATGGATTGAGGGTGGTTGCGTGGCAAACCCAGTATTCACTTTAGCGGCACAGGAAGGTCTACTGAAGACACCGCTCTTCAGGCCGGATCCGAGTCGTGGACTTTTCTGTACCAGCGATGGTAGAGCCATTGATTTCCCAGTCAGCATCGCGGCATATCATTCCTTCCGGCAAATCGAGCAACAGGCGGCGGCTCTCTTTTCTCTTGGCTGCGGTCGTGTTCACGGTACGTTGCTGAATTTTATGGGTGTCAGAATTCAACAGGAACTCCACAATTTCCCGGAGGAGCAACGGTATAGTTGCCCAGGTCAACTTCAAAGCCATATTGACAACGATGTAAAAGGTTTGCTTGGGTGATCATCAAATGAGTGGGAGTTTCTCATTGATTAGAAATATATAATTTTTTATTTGTTTTTTTAGAATATAATATTTAGAAAATATTATGTAGATATAACTTGCAGATTTAAATACACGAATAAAAAGATATGACTATATGTATAAATAATTATTTATTTATGAACGGTAAAAAGTCAAATATATATTTAAAAAACATGTGAATGTAATGTATATTTATATATAAATGATTGAAGAGGAGAATATTTTATATAACTAGACGCTGTTTTTTAAATTTAATTCGGTTCGCAAAAGTAAAACCATTACATCGCTGTAATTAATTACGACTCAATTACGTTCATCGCTTATAATAAGAAATATGGATGATTCGTAGATATGATGCCGCTAGGGTGATGTACGGCATGACAAATTGCACGAAATGTCGATGCGGAGATGACCTTTCGCTTGTCTCAGCTGATCAATTCGGCAGCTACATCGAGATCCCTGGTGGAAATATCAGAATACCCTTGGGATATGTTGGAGTGCTGGCCCCTTTGCTTCGAGATTTACCTAATTCTTGTGTTAAGTTCGTACAAAAGCGTGTTTAATCTTTTATTTCATCGATTATTTCATTATTTCACGAAGAAATCAAATTAAACGATATTAATTTTCATTATTTCAAGACACCTTATAAACAGGCTAAATGTATATAAATGTTTTATATATATTATTGTATTTAACGTAAATTATTGTTTCACAATTTAAAACAATTTTTACATTTATTTTTAATAAAGACCACTATAATGTAGGATTAAGAAAGAATTACATGAAAGTTACGATCTTTGAATTTTAATACAGACTATGTCATAAATTTGACGATTACACAAAATATAAATTAAAAGATAAACTTGTAAGGCTGTAGTTTTACAGAAAAATTTTTTAAGGTCCGGTTTAAACGAACTGCGTATATTTAAAATTTTTTTTTTTTCTATTTAATCGAGTAGTTTTAAGCTTTAACTACTTTAATTGTTAAACGCTGTTTACAAATAATCGTTTACTTTCGGTATTTTTCTCATTTATTTTTCTAATTTAAGGTATTGTAAACCAGTTGATTACATTCGGTGGGGTGCAGTGAGTGACGCGTGTCCACGAGCTATCGTGAAATGCAACGACGGCGAAGAGATACCTGCTGATTATGTGATCATAACCGTTTCACTTGGTGTCCTAAAAAATCAGCACACGAAATTGTTCTTACCAGGATTACCTGCTGAAAAAGTCGAGGCAATCAAAAAACTCGGGTATGGATACGTTAATAAAATCTTCTTGGAATACGCGAAACCGTTCTGGGTTTGGCGAGAGGGTGCCATCAAGTTGGCTTGGTCCGCTGAAGAATTAGCAGATAGATATGATTGGGTGAAAGGTTGTCATTTATAATATTACGATGTAAAAAAAAAGTTGTGTACAACGAAAGTGCTCACTTAGGTGTGGCAAATGTGGAGGAATTGCCCAATTCTCAACATGTGTTGTGCGCTTGGGTATGTGGACGCGAAGCAATGGACATGGAATTGTGTCCTGACGAAGAGGTGGTAGAGTCGATGACGACGATTCTACGTCGGTTTACTGGGGACTCGACATTACCTTATCCGGCCAACATTCTCAGGAGCAAGTGGTGCATGGACCAATACTTTGCTGGAGCCTACAGTTACATGGCGATAGACAGTACCGTTGGTCATCAATGTGATCTGGCTAATCCATTACCAGGTATTTTCAACTTTTGAATATTCAAGTAGTATGGTGATGTTTTAATAACATCTTATTATTGTTAGAGATGTTATTAAGACAATTAAGATGTCATTTGTCACTTGAATATTTAACTTAAATATCTTTCTGGAGCTTCACTTTGAATTTTGAATATTCAGAGATGCTACATATTGATGGCTTATAAATATGTATATAGCCCTCAATTTATTAATATAAAAAAACGTCAGATAACTATTAACAGTTACAGCTCGGTCAGTTTTATATCAGACAATTCCGTTAATAATAGCTTTAGCTTCATTTTTTCAACATACGTCATGGTTTCTAGACTCTCGCGAAGCGATATCTCCCATACTTTTATTCGCGGGAGAAGCTACTGTACCTGGGCATTACAGCACAGTGCATGGTGCAAGGCTCAGCGGTATTCGTGAGGCAGAAAGAATAATTCAGTTAACAAAACGATATCATGGTCCCCCCAAAAGTGCTCGTTAAATCGTGATCGTGACTATCCGGAAATACGTATGAAGAAAATGATTGAATGCAATTTCTGTTATGTAATATATACATATATTGCAACAATATCGAATATTATTGTAATATATACATATATTGTATATTTTATAAATTTTTATAATTGTTTGTACAAATGATAATAAATTGTTTTTGACCATATAAATGGCCTTATTCATGAAAAGGAAAGATATATAAAATAATAAATAGAATAGTAAATATTAATTTAATACTGCATTATTGTAGTTATACTATAGATACATTTAAATATTTTTTAACCAGAAATTGAAATTACTGTTAAAAATAAACTTTAAGAATAATTAACTCTGCATGTCGTTTCAAAATATGCTTTTCTTTTTGCGCAACCACTTTGTGGCACGCAATGCATAATAACGCGATCAATCGAAAAGTATAATTACATATATAATTTCAATCCTCCGCTAGTCAAGTTGGACTTTGAAGGCACAATTGATATTTTGATTATAAATTCTGGTAGAGTATGGTAAATTTAAATCTATAAAATACATAAAATACATAAAAAATACAATTGGATTTATATCATAGTAAAACATATTGTACAAATATGCAAGAATTTTCTCAAATTTATTTATCTTCTGCTAAAAAAAATTAATTTTGCAACAATAATAATATAACTCACAATCTTTGTGGCAAGCAATTAACACATAATAATGCGATCGATTAAAAAGTAATTATATATTTTAATAATCAAAGTCCAGATATAAAAATCTGCATTAAAGCTCAAAGATCTAAGTTGCTGACGGAAGATGCAAAATTTCCCATAGTTTTTTTATATGAAAGGAAGGTTAATTATATTGAATATTAATTATATTATAATAATATCTTGCACGATAATATAAGAACATTATGTGATAAGTAAATTCAGTGTCATTCCTCTAGTTCATGTAAATTTTTAATTAACTAGAGCTCCGTCAAAGTTGTCCTGAATTCGTTCTGAAATGCATGAATGTGTGAAACCGAAAATGTGGGATACCTGATATGTGTAAATGTGGAATATCTCAGATACATTCCCTAGAATCGGGCTGCGCCGATGAACGTCAATGCCCGTCTAACATGCGCATAGTTTGTGACGTACGGACAGTGTTTCTGTGCCGCATATGTTTACGCTCGTTCCTCCCAAGCCAGACCCGGCAAAATGGACGATATAGCATTGCGGGCGTCTGATCATGTTTTAGAGGTGATATTCTCGTATCTGGACCTGCACACGCTAAGAAACTGCTCACTGGTGTGCAAACGGTGGTATCGGTTTCTCAACGACGAGAACAATGATGTGTGGCGGATGCACTGCATAAGAAAGCTTGCCCAGGAAGCCCTCAGCTCCGACTTGTTGTCGTCTGTGCCTACGTACAAGTCGAAACTGCGTGCGTTCTATCATGCGTGGAATCCGAACGATTGCTCGCGAAATATTTACATAAAACCCAACGGATTCACCTTGCACAGGTTGGTGTGCGACGACGTTGTCTTTCCCACGCGTCACGCTCGTCGAAAATGAAGATTCCGTTTGTACTTTTAACACAGATATATTTCGAGAGCAATTTTGACTGGTTATAATGTCTGCTGTAAAATCAGCTGTCAATTGATGTAGCAGACAAGACTACAGAGAAAGTGATTAAGACTTTTTTTTGTAGTTGGAGGTTTTTGTTGTTTTTTTTTTAAATGCTTGAAGAAGCTACAATTGAACTAAATTGTAATTGATCTCTGGAAGAATGTACATAAACAATGGAATTTCTTAAACAATTAGTGAAAATTATGATGATATAGTAGAAGCATGAAGTAATCTGACAAATACCATATCCAAAATGTCTCGCATCAGTTACCATATCATTGCAGAAATCCAGTAGCCCAGAGTACAGACGCATGTAGAGGCAAGATAGGCTTTCGACATGGGCGTCACGCCTGGGAAGTAATCTGGGAAGGACCATTAGGAACAGTAGCAGTAATAGGAATAGCCACTAAAGAAGCACCCTTGTTATGTCACGGATACGTAGCGTTGCTCGGCTCTGATGAACATTCCTGGGGTTGGAACCTTGTCGACAACCATTTGCTACATAATGGAGATCCACAAGGAAATTATCCTTTACTCAACAATGCTCCAAAATATCAGGTATTAAGTTTGTCATGAATTGTATTTGATTATAACCGAATCACTTTGTATATTATTTATTTTTACATTTATTCATAAATATTTATCGTTTAAAAATATTTCTAACATTTGATAATTTTCATTTATAGGTTGGGGAAAGGATTAGAGTAATTTTGGATTGTGATGATAATACCTTATCTTTCGAGAAGAATTACGAATTTCTGGGTGTAGCTTTTAGAGGTATGACATTTTATCTATATTTTTTTATATTTTTATGTTATTATTATCTATTATCATTATTAGTATCTCAAGCTTGAGACAATTATATATTGTTTTCTTTTTCTATTTTTCAAATCATTCCTTAAAATATACTAAAAGAATATATTTTATGAATCACTTTGATAAACAGGGTTACCAGATAAAAGATTATATCCATCTGTATCTGCGGTTTATGGAAATACAGAAGTATCCATGGTATACTTAGGACCACCATTGGATGGCTAACACATTACATTAAAAAAGAAAACATATCCTCAAAAAGCTCGTTTGAGGCTGTACAATGCATTCTTAATGCCAAGTTTTCTGCAGTATACTAACATTATCTACGTTTTAAGTAGAGAAAGCACACGATAACAAACTGTACAATATTTACAGAGAATGTGTGCCTGTAGATTACTTGGTCAATATTGTAAATAATAGACATTTTATTTTACTTAACGGCGAAATTTACAATGCATTTAGTTTGATCAATTAAATCAGTCACTTGATTGATATAATTGCACGTGTTATACATGGAAGTTTTAAATGATACTAATTCTCAAATAATTATGTATATGTATAATAATATAAAATTGGTTTTATTGATTTTTATTGACATTTTTTGTTAGATGTTATCATACAAAATTATGAAAATTTACACACACATACGTATGTACAAATGTTACAGATTATAAATTTGTCACGTATTTAATGCTTCCATGTAATATTATTTTTATTTCTATTGTTTAATTTTATTTAATTGTATAAAGATTTTATTTAATTGTATAAAATGTGTGTAATATTTTATATATTTATTTATATAATAATTTTATTTTCAAAAAAGATTTATTTCAAAAAAGAATTCCATTTTAATGTCTTTAAACAATTGTATAATATTTAAATAATATTTAAATAATATTTAAGTATTTTTCGATTTATTTGTATTTGTTTCTTTGTATTGTATGCAATAATCTCAGGACACTCGTTACAATATTACTTTTTATTGCTAGAATTAATGAAGTCGTTACATTCTTCCTGAGGTGCGTTCAGATTCCCATTCGAGCTTTTCAGGTATCATGTTATCTATTGTTTAATATTCGATATGCAACAAAGATAAAATGATACCTCGGGTGAGAATCTAAATACAGCCCTGAATGCTCATATTTTTAATATACATAATTTATTAACTTATGTCGTAAATAATACAACCAAAGAAAAATAATAAGAAAATTTTATGTTTTTTGTAAATCTTAATGTATACGATTTGCTTGTTTTTTGTGATTTAGTGTAATTATATGTAGAAATTAAGAATGCGATAAGTTATATTTTATTCATATTATAAGCAGACATAAAATGATTTTTAAAAATGATTCTTGACGTAATAGTATACAGGGTGTCTCACTTCAAGTGTTCATTGAGTATAGCTACATTATTTTTTGTACAAGATTAAATCACAAAAATAATTATATAGTATAATTATATAGTAAAATCAAATAGTCAATGTCTTTTTCGAGGCCTCATTGCATAGGCATGAAAATCATTCATCCTAAAAAAATAAATAATTGAATTTTGTTTTTTGATTCATAGCCTTTCTAATCTTTTATTTTTAATAAATAGCTAAATTTTACATTTTTTGTTTCTAAAATAATAGATAGGGTTCCACACATATTCAACACATAATTTCTTTGAGAAAGAAATGCGAAAAAGAAAAAAAATTTTCAACAAAGCATTGTCTAATGCAATGTATTTTTCCTCATATTTTTGAATATTTAACATCTTACATCAAAATGATTTGATTTAGATTTTAAGTCGCGATAGATTCTATGTTGCTATATATTGAAATCTAATATCGTTTTAATATCTTGTGTATATGTTGTATAAATTTTTATGCCACTATTGTGGATGAATGAATAGCACAAAAGAGACATTTACTGCATAAAATTTTAAAAATTGTCCTTTTCTTTTATCGTCTAGTGAATTTTTATTGACGTATATATATATATATATATATATATATATATATATATATATATATATATATATATATATATATATATATATATATATATATAAAAAAAAAATATTGTATATAATTATCTATATATATATATAATTTTGT
>Ga0157364_1000311_pt1 | contig 29864 bp, 14 predicted proteins | sample AttsexASBM2_FD_111476 | JGI IMG/M metagenome (GOLD analysis project Ga0157364, IMG submission 111476) | Fungus gardens microbial communities from leaf cutter ant in Ribeirão Preto, State of São Paulo, Brazil - Atta sexdens ASBM2 | ecosystem: Host-associated > Fungi > Mycelium > Unclassified ... | reverse complement strand
TTTATTTTTAAAAAGTATAAATAAATCATCGAATTGATATCGAATCGATACAAATACGATGATTTCAACATTAATTTAACGTCGATTCAACGTTAATTGACAATTATTTTTTGTTGAATAATTAACAATTTATTTATAAAAAATAAAATAGACTGTATGTTTCTTAAAATGATATATACCAAAAAGATATTTTGTATTAATTATACAAAATATATCATCTGAAAAATAAGCGAAAATTAAAAATTGTATTGTTTGAATGCTGAAAAAGTATTCTTACAGACGAGAAATTTAGCTTTTAAAATCAAGAATACTTGTGAAGCATCTATGTTAGAACAGAATGTATTTATTGTATAAAATTGCTAATTAATGTTTATTTTCTACTAGGATATAATAAGACTCTTTATAACAAATTTCTTTGTACGAATACTTTTTGCTCTCACTGTATATCCTAATAAATATAACAGTGAAGGAATGAGAAATTAGGAATAAGACAAAACTTTCATCCTGTGAGAAACTATATATTCCGATTTCTGATAGATTGAAATCGTTATTCTTTATTCTTAATTCTTTGTTCCTTCTCCTATGTCTACACTAAATAAAGTTAATTGGATCAAGTTATTAGCAAAATTAAACCGTTTCAATGTAAATAAACTTTAATCTCATTTCAATTTACTCTCCATCTTTTTTTAATTCTTAAAAAAAAAAGAGTTAGTTAAATCGAGATTAAAATTAAACTATATTGGTAGAAACGAGCATCAATTATGGAGACAATCCAACGTTTAATAGAAAATTAAATTATTTTCTGATACCTGTGGCATTCTCATTACTATGTCACGTTTCGAGACGTAATCATTGTATATACAAGAGCAGCTCGTTTGAAATACCTATCTGTTTGATTGTCGGGACGTGAATGATAGCACGGCGACTTTTTGTAAACAACGGTAAAGCGCGGCGTGTGGATTGCCGAGTGCGTAACGAAAACAATTCCGAACTCCGTATGCCAACTGTCTCGCCATCGGTAAGTTATTTAAATAATATTTAACGTATTATGTAATTAGTGTTACAGAATTAATTTATATCGAATATTTTTTTGTTGCTTATATTTTGATAAACGAATATTATCGTATACTTTGCATTTCGTTTGTGAACTCGTTAGCATCACTGAAAACGGTTATTTCCACTCAATTAATTTATGACTCATCAACTTGTAACAATAAATTTGTAACGATATGTTACGACGAAGTCGCAAGTTGGATAAAATTACGTTGAAATATAACATATAAAATCATTAATCAAATTATAGCAGCTCAAAGTAATTAATACAAAAAAGTTATTATTGCGCGTATTATAAATTTTTTACTGATTTTTTTATACAGCAAAATATATTCGTATTACGAAAATATCTTCTGAAAAAATTCATTTTTAAAAAGTAAGCATTAATTAGCAGAATATTAAAGAATAAAATAGACTTTAGATTCCTCAAAATTATTTTACCTGAAAAGCTATCTGATAATTCAAATATAATTTAAAAAATAAAAAATTATACTATTTGAATGCGCAAAATATTTGTACAGTCGAGAAAAGCTTCTAATTGTAAGATTAAGAAGCTCTTTCGTTTATTTAGAATAAAATGTACTCATTATTGTAAATTGCTAAGTAACGTTTATTTTTTAATAAGAATTTTTTAATAAAAATTTTTCTTGTGCAAATACTTTTTACATTCACTGTAAATATTTAATATATTATAAGATATAAAATTTTTATAAACCTTTTTTAAATATATTTTTTCATCAAATTTTATAATTTTATAAATAAAAATTCTCCTCTAGAGTAATCTATTTAAATCAATCGAATCTCTTGTTTTAAATATCTGAAATATCATACAGTCAATATTATAGCAAACAATGTATAAATGTATAGATATTAGATCATTTATTTGCAACGTTACTCTGTCAGCCTTTCTTCTCTTTTCAGATTTTTTGTTGCAATCAATATTACACCGATGAAAATCCAATTAATTATTGTCTAATTAGAAAATAATTATTAAAATACGACGATACGCAATATTTTATGTCACTTCTAAAATTAACTCTAAGCAGTCTAGCGATACAGGAAATATCATTAACTAATGATCGATATATCACGACTTCTCGCTACTTGAATCATTCGATCCGACAATTCACGCGTTATTTCGCGTTCTCAATTTAAAAATGATAATGATTAAATTATATTTAAAATGGTGATAAATGTAAATTGCGATACGAGACAAATTCGAAAGAAAGTATTGCCAAAGTTATCTAATGCTAATTATCATTTGTACTGGTATTGTAGTTAAACGATAATTTAATACCTCTATTTCTTCGATTTCTTACCTATATATTTTAAATGACTAATCCAATTCAGAATATGTAATAGCAATTGTCTTAATACGCTGAATTATATATTAATCAAGTTATTATTATTATTATTTACAATAATCTCATAGACTTATAAACTACTTATTTACGAAGAATTATCGCGTTTCGAAGGATAATAATATGACGACACTGGGAGTAGCTTGTAATGTTGCCTGTCAGTTCAACTTCCACCACACGAATGACAGCACGGCGACTCTGTGTAAACAATAATCTGCTGTAGCCGCAATAACAAACATTGAGGCCGCGCACCAACCGTTTTGTTATCTTGAATACGTAACACTAACGTTGAATATTTTGCTATTTATATTTTCATATTAAATTTTTCAGTAGGTAAATTACCATTGCATATTTCCATTATTCTAAATTGATGATTTAAAAGTAGCTGATAAATAGATATGTAATACACTGACGTTGAACATATTTCAAAGATAATGGCAAGATAGAATAGATAAAGCTTCTCTGTAATATTAAGAATGTACATAATATACAAGATGTTACGCAACAAATATGCGATACTATAATGTACATGCAATATTTTAAGATTACAAGATCGAGTAGAATCGAAAATTAATACGAAACTGTCGAAGTCGTTTACGATAATTGTTATTTGAAAATTATGTAATCTCGGCATTAGGATTTTTTAAAATTAATTTTGAAAAGATATTATTACATAATCGTGGAATTCTCATATTAAATTGTACCTAATTTCATACAATCATCGGTTCATCAAAACTGATTGCTCTTTTTTAACATATGCACATATCGCAAAAGTCTGTGAAATAATACAAATAATTGCAAAGTGCAATTCATAGAATAATTTGGATCTATGAATTCTTTTCAAATGCAGTTGATAAACTAGCAGTGTCACACATTTCTGCCTTTAGATATACACTATATGTTTCTGCACGATTTAGGATCGCAGGAGAAGTTAGGGAGAACTTTCGTGTTCAAGCAGTTAAAGTTGATATGTCAGATATGTTGTGAGAGAAATTTACACGCATCTCTCTTCAATAAAACTTACACATGACGATAGGATCGGTGAATTGACATTAGAAAAAAATGATTGAACTATATTCCGCAAAGTAGTTTTATATTTCATAAAGTTTTTTTCTCTTTTGCGGAAAATTATATCATATTTTTCCATACTCAGTATAACAAACTCTTATAAATGTTGAAAAATGAAATACATTTAACAAGCACTTGCTACATTACATATATTTTCTATGAAAATTTTTCTCCTATGTTATATTAAGTATATTTTCTCATGAAACTTTTCTCAATTTATATGATTTTAAATATCATATTTTTCTTACTTTCGTTTCTTCCGTGCTTAATTATTTTCTTGTAATATTAGACATTTTAACGTATGACTGATCATGTTTATGGCTCGCTTATATAATAATTATACTTCACGTAAAAATCACGACGTAGTAAATGAGTGTCGCGACGCCATCCGTTCTATGTCTATTTTGCGCCGCAGTTTGGTCTATTGACAGGAGCAAGTCATGCAGGAACAATTACGAAGGAATCTGAACGTTCGTTCACACACTTTACGAGCAGCAAAAGGGGAGGTTACGCGCTGCAGGCGAGAATGGTCTTCAGGATATTAGCACGTTATTGCCAGGGCTTATTGGTTTTATCGATTTTCTCGTTGTTCTATCCTGGCGGCCCTGTCTACCGTGAAAACGAATTAACATCCTGCCGTTTGTGAGGAGTGAGATGCGAATTGACGGCCATCGGAATCTTGTTAATGGCCTTGTGTCACACTTGGACCTTTGTTTTCGACGAATTTTGTATAGGTGATTTTGTGAACCACTTTATCGCTTCATCGTGATCCACACATTATATTCGTTGCGTTTGTGTTCAATAATACATACAGCTTATTAAAAACCAATTTATTTTATTATAATAATGAATAAAAAATATTATTACATATTAAATATTACATATTAAAAATATTACATTTATTATTTGTGGTAACAATTTTCTACATTGAAAGAAAAGATTGTTGTGCTGAACATGGCATAGCATTTTTAATTGGTTGCAGCCAATTTTTGGTTGTGTTAGCCTATCAAAATTCTATATTGTGAACAGGCTAACGCAACCAAAAATTGGCTGCTGCAATCAAAAATTAGCTGCTGCAGCTAATTAAAAATGCTATTCCATATTTTACCATCTAATTTGCTGCAGCTACTTATTTTTTCTTTCAGTGATAGTATAAGTAAGTATATTTCAGTACAAATACGTTTTCTGCTAATACAATTTTCTGTTAATATATTAAAGACAATAAGAAATAATAAGCCATATATAAGCGATAAAATAGTTATGTGTGTATTAAGTGCATTTTTAAACGGAGATATACGCTACGTTGATAAAAAAGCGATACATTTCAATATTAGCAATTTTTTAGTAGAATGTTTTAAAATTTTTAAATTTTAAATTGAAACAAGTTTTAATTAGAATGGTAAATATGCTTAATTTCGGGCTTTCTATGTTATACTTTCAATTATACATGTATTAATTATACATATGTGTATTCTTGAAAATTACGTCATGAATTTTTAAACACCGCAATCCTAATGCTAGCTTTTTACTTATGTCATTTTTTATCAACGCGATGATATGTTCTTACATGGCACATGCTAATGATAAACACAATTTCAATTGCAACATAAATAATGGGTAAACGACATGTAGAGAATTAGACAGATAGCAGAGATATATTCGATCTCGTGGCGTGAGATGAAATCGGTTATTATACCTCGAGCGCGTGTCAGTACACAGACAAAGAGTAATGGTAGCCCATTATCGTAAAAATATAGTAGATTCACGGGACGACCAGAGAAATTATGGAAATAATTTACGCAATCGTGGAAAGTGCAGGGTACAACAATTCCCGGCTAAATGCCGCCCTTCTGACAATCGATTTGTACGCGATGCATGAAAACACCCACGGCCAAAAAACACACCCTCGCATATAGCCATAGCTATTTCACGGGAATTTTTCATATTATTGAAATATCAGAAGTTATTCCGCATGTTTGCTCGAATCAATGAAAACGTTTATTATTTTCGAAAGCAGGACCGGAATATGTCAAACATATTTCCACTCAACCTCGAATAACGAATGTCATAATGGCATATATTTATGTGAAAATTACCAAAAACTCATTTGTACCATCCATTTACGGTTTAAATAGTATACAGGATGAACTGATATTAAGTTAAGCATTGACTAATCTCAGAGTCGACTATTATATTTACAATCGACTGTGATTGGTCAATTTATTATGGCTTAAGGCCGTTTTAAAATTTTCATTGTAGATGCTGCTTTACCAAGCTATTTAATTCTAGGAATAATCTTTGCAAGAAAGAATAGATTCTAAATATAGGAGAATCGAAGCAAATATTAAATATGGAATGTAGGAACAAGAGTAATGTTTCGCATGTATCAGAAATTATAGATGATGTTTGAAGAGAAGTTTCTAACGAGAGAATTACGACAAGATAACAATAGACATTTCGCATACTAAAGGAACGACACGAACGCTTAAGTAACGAGTCAAGCAGCAATGGTAGACGCTTGTAAACAACTATCAAACTCTCTCTCGTCGTACGTCGAGTTTTCACACCCTGCCTCGTTTACATTCGTTTGTCGTTGGCGTTGCGCGCATCCGTGCCGCTTGTCTTTCGTTGCTTTACTTGATGATACGGACTAACACCGATGAAACTCTTCAATCCAGTTTTTTTTTTGTGAGAATAAACGGAAATCTCTATTCGCAACATCAAACAAAAAAATCGTCAACCTGCGGCTAAATTTAATGCGTAAAATCCACAAGAGTTTGAAAAATCGGGTGGTTTTTAAAGAATAAAACTAGAATTTTTGAATTACTTTTTCTTTTTCGTTCATTTCCCAAGACACTGAGTAGCAAATATATTTAAAAATTTAAATCCTCAAATTACTCTTCGATTCGAAATACATAAATCGCTCTCACACTCTTACTTCGATCAATCATCAATAACATCTGTACGCGAAACGTCAATAGCCACAAGTTTAATTCATTTCCTCGCGTAAAAGTCCATAGGTATGCATTGAATTCTGTGAATTCTTCACGAAATTGCTCGCCGTTTCCGGCTCCATCGGCGAGAGTCGGCGCGGCGGCCGCATAGAAATGATCAGTTGGATTCGGTTGGACTCGTCTGTTCCGCTTCGAAAAATTCTTATGGCAAATAATATTCGTCAATCGGGACAGAAGAACACCGATCTTGGAAAAGAAAAGAGGATGAATGTAGGGAATAATGGAATTTCGGCAAGTCATTATCGAGTGCGAAATGTCGATGGCCGGTGAACTCTCACCCTTACTTTCGTCTTCCTTTTCCTCTATTGGCCGCTTATTTCCACCGTTTTCCACTTCTTTCCTCTTCGTTCACCATCCCTCTTACCCACGGAAATGGATATGTTTTCTTCGGACCAAACGCTTCGTTCTCTTATTCCGCCCTCGACCGAGCGAATGAAACGACAGATATTACTATGCCGCTGCTGACCCGTGCAAACAATGACGCCGTGAAAAGTATCCCTACACAGTAAACAGGATGAAAAATATCTGGCCTGGTTTTTCGTCTGTCTGCTATCTCTCCTATAAGCTGATTGAATGCGCTGGAGAAACTCCCGAGTTGGACATGCACGCAGCTTGTCGGCGAAATGACGCATCATCACGACGAGAGGTCTTTTTTGTCCAAAAACTCATGAAATTATGATATACTTTTCTGATGCAAGTTAAATAGACAGTGAGCTAGAATGTTTAAAAAATTATTTTGCATCAAATTGCTGAACACAAGATAAATATTTATTTATATGGAGATAATATTTGCAACATATATTTATTTATAAGAAGCTTGCTCCAGTTTATGCTCAAAAGAACGAATTTTATTTATGGATATGTTTCCGCTTTGAGAATTATTTTGTAATAGGGATATGTATAATAAAAAATATAAAAAAATTGCTCGCAACTGTAAGCATATTATAATATAAATGTAAAATGTATTCAATTGCTTCCCCTCCGCTTCTTTTCATATTACTCCACTTTACCATTGCATAGCAAAATCTACTTTTGATGGGAATTATAGATAGGTAAATTTCTGCTGCTGTTTCTCTCGCGGGCATTCGTTGATCGATACACCATATTACATCCGCCGAGATACGTTGTCGGTCCCGTATATATCCTTCCCCCATTACTGTGCTCGAGGACAGCAGTGATCTACGATCGTGGTGTGGACAAAGGGATCTGTTTCGCGACTTTCATAAAAGCCCCTTCGCACGTGCTAAATCCTTCACTTTTCCAATCGCAGCTGTGCGACCCTCCTATACCCCCGCAGCTCGTCCCGCTAGATTAATTAGGCGGAGTAGGTCCCCACGGAGACGTGTTTTGAAATTTTTTGCATAAATCCGTTTTAGAGATGGACATGGGGAAAGTACTGACGGCTGATTCAGGTTTGTAACGACAGAAAGAGAGAGAGAGAGAGAGAGAGAAAGAGAGAGAGAGAGAAAGAGAGAGAGAAAAGAGAAGAAGGAAGGTCGAACGAGAGAAGAGCGAACGAACAGGGGTGGACAGCGTGAAACATTGTTTTAGGACTATAAATAATCGTTATTGCCACGTTAATCATGGATAGTCGAGAGGCTCCATTATTCGTAGTGCTGCAAGGGCAACTCACGGTATGTTATTGCCCCCTTCAACCGTAGGGTCGGCATAGCGCCAACCCTTACGGTTTCGGTGGCTGGTATTGCTGCTCGGTTCTGAGCATGCCGCGAATTGCTGAGAACGAGCCGATCGAATCGAGCACGTCGGATGCTACGGCCCAGTCTAGAATCCCCTTTATTGATATCTACATACCCGATGAGTTTTCGAGGTGCCTATTGCCTCGAGGATTCCCATCGGAACTCCTGGTGGCGGGCGCAATTATTCCTACTCTGTGTTAACTTAACGCAGATCGCATAGATCCTGTATAACGAGATTTATCATAAAGACTGCTTCGGTGCACGCGAATTAATTTAGAGAGAGAGAGAGAGAGAGAGAGAGATGAAATATGCAAATTATTCCAAATCCACCATCAAGAATCCTGCAGTATATATTTACAAGATATATTGTATTACAAATGAATAAAAAGTTTTACGCGATTTGTATGATTTCATATAATAATTATAACTCTCATATACTATGATATTAACAATTAAATATATTCATTGCCACACACATTGCTATACATTCAGTCAAGCATTGGAATTGTGCTAATTGGATAAATAGTATATTAAATTTAATTAACCGCAATTATAAATACTACAAATCAAATTATTCAAATTGTTGAATTATGAGGTTTCGATCGTGAGAGAAGTATATATTAATACGAATGTACACATATAAATATTAATTTCAAAAAGAATCTTATTAATTTAAATATTGATTTGCAACAGTGCGCTCGTCTCTCGAATTATAATATTCATTACTTTTGCATGTTGCTTTTAATAAATGGAGCAGAGCGTATATAAATTCGGAAACCCAGTTATCGACGTACGTAATTTGTTAGTTTAATTCTAGTGAAATATTACGCAGCATATGTGTAGCTAGTTAAAACTGAAAGCGTTGGAAAACATATTAAATATTAAAAATTTTTAATATAAGGTCAGTAAAATCTAAAATCATCAAATCAGAAGCTCAATTAAAATGATTAAATCCACTCTCCCAAATTATTTATGACTTCCTCATTCTGTTTAAACACGCGAAAAATACTGAAAACGACAAGAGTTAGCGATTCACTTGGTAAACACATAAATCTAACGTGGTTGAATGTCTCGTCTTTTTATTCTTCGTGCTGTATGTATCGCCATGCGTAGGTAAACTTCAGGCATATCGAGAGACAGGCAAACAGTCGCATTCGAAATTCGATACGGTCCATCGCTGGGTTGATCGACGTTCTAATAAATCAAAGGGCAATGTCACGAGCGTCACGAGCATGCGGAGGAGTAGACAGCCGAGATTAACTTATCGAACCGAGAGTAAAGCTAGGCTACTATGGATGACTTTCGGCCCGATCGGTCAACCCAGGGTCGGATTAAGATACGAACAATCGACCAAGATCCCAAAATACCAAAGTAACAATAGATTTCCCACTTTGCTGATTATTTCAAATATATTTTTGTATAATCTCTTATTAGAGAGAGAGTATTTCAAATTTAATTCTTTTTAATAGAATACATAATTTTAGAAGCAGAGAAAATTTTATTCCAACGAAAGAATAATATGCTCGAATATAAATTGAAATGCAGGATAGAGTATCGAGAATCAAATTAAAATTTTGAGCGATCAAAAATAGTAACATATAACGACAATTTATTATACTCCATTTGGATTTTCTGCTCGCACATGAATACTATACAAATTGAATTGTGCGGAATCGACTATTCTACGATTTCACAATAGTCCGTACACGCAAGTCCAGTTGTTTTAGGAATGGATCCTTCGTACGGAAGGGACGTTAATTATGGAAAACCAGACACCGCACTAGTCGGTCTACCATGCCAGTAATCCGACGTCATCCAACGCAACCCACCTGATCGGACGCCGCGTCCTGTCGAGCGGGACAGAGAGAGAACGGGAGAACCGACAGATGGAAGGACGACCGATGCGACCTACTGGTTATCAGATTAGTTCGGTCCCACAATCCGCACCGAATATCGTTAACTGCTCTCGTAATCTTGTTCCGAGATCCAGTGCCGTGATGCAACGCCGAGGAATTCGTAGTCGAGACACTTCGCAAACTTTCCAATGGAAATACCGTGCAAACTATGGTGATTGTTCTTTTTTTGCCCCGGCGCATTGAGGTATTGAGAGATTCGACGACCATACGATTCGTTGATTAATGAACAGCGCAACGACTGGCTTTGAAAATCGGTTTTTTGCGGACGGTCGTTTAGTCGGTTGTCACTCGCTTCTATTCAGCTTGTATCGGAAAAGCAATAAAAGTCGACGTGAGCGGCAACGATGTATTGGTGATTATGAAATCAAGGCGTTTCAAACATATCATTTAAAGCGGTCTTTACTGCTCTGTACTTTTTCTAAAGTATTATTCTTTATTCACGAATCGATCACACGTCTATTCTTAACAGAGGGATAGTTTAATCTGGACAGTATTCACACTCTTCTTATACTCCATACATAGGAGAAGGAGGCTGATCGATAGGCCGATAATTGCGCTAATCTCGAAATGGGAATGATGATACCTAAAGACAGACAGACAGATAAAGGGAAAGAGAGAGAGAGAGAGAGCGAGAGAGAGATGAGGAGAGAGCGTGCACTCGATCCCCCGTAGTCATCGCTGTCTGGTATGCTGTGTGGATAATATACGCCGGATAATATTCCTACGTATGTAGCCGTGCATTATTACGCGTTATTACGCGTACCGCGGACGCGTATGCTCGCATACGCGAGGGGGCATCGATTTCTCGCCATTATTGTCGCTTTGAATCCCCGTAGATCGGAGCGCGTGCAGCAGAAGCGTCCCGATAAATGCCACACCTACCCCTCCCGAGTCTCGTAGGCACATCAGTAATTGCATTCTCCTAGGTGTACATGTACATCGTCGAGAAAAATGTAAGAAACATACACACGTAAGCGATGTAAAAGATGTAAAGCGCCTTTAATAACATCATAGAAATTCTTACGTGTATTCTCATGCATGACAGAGCGATTAAATACCGTCTGTAACATATAAAGAGAAGGATTTTGCTGAAAAATCTAAAAATTTAACTAGATAAAAATTTGTAAATAATTTTGTTAGACCATTAAAATTGTTAGATAGAACACTCAAACTGATTGCTAGAATGTCAAAAAATTTTGACATTCTACTTTATTTTGAGATTCTAATAACTAAATTATTTTTGGGTTTGTATCTAGCTAAATTTTTAGATTTTTTAGCAAAATGATTCTTTCCGTGCAGTATCTAGATAACTCATTTTCGGTGCATATATTCGTTACATATGGTAAAAGCTTAGAATATGGAATCGGTTTTTAAATTAACATTACTTCGATAAATGCATATGAAGACTTTAAATTTGTGCTGAACTCTTAAGGAATATGTTAGCTAAAATATCCAATATATAAAAGTTGCCAAAATTTAAGTGCACATCAGTAATAAAAAAATATAAAATGTGAAATGAAAGGGTCTAAAAAATGCATGGGATGTAATATACTAATCAAATTTAAGGAATAGTAATGAATAAATAAAGTAAAAATTTATTTATTTATGCAACTGATCAAAATATAATTAAAAATAGTTAATATTTTTATAATATTGGTATACAATAGCATGTAAAAAATAAAATAACGTTGGACATAAACAATAAAGAACAAAATTAAATCTTAAATTATTAAATTATTATGTAAAATAAATATTGAGACATAAGAATGTCTCAATTAGTGACAAAGTTACCTTGTGACGAAAAAAAATTACTAAATTATCGATATGTATGTCACAATAAGTAGATTCATAAAATTAATTTTTTGAGGAAGTTGGATATTTAAGATAAAATTAAATTTTCTTATTTTCTTGAAAATGTTTAATTTACTTATTAAATCATTGTTTCTATGTCACCATTTAATGATATATGACCTATTTGAAATTGTTCCAATTTGTGACACATGTGATCACATGTTTGTCACTGATAGGTGATATAAACACAACGTCATTGACACGTCATAGAAATAGAAATTTTCTTAATAACACACTGTTAAATTGTAACATACTGTCAAATTATGTCTAATTATATCTATACCAAAATTATTTTTTTATCGTATCTATAGATTACAACTCCTACTTAATATTATTAATTTAATTAAAACAATAGAATTAAACAATTTAGCTCAAGAAAATATATTAAATTTAACTCCAAATTAATTTATTATTTATTAAGTGCATACGTTATGAACGAGATTTAGTTTTAAAATAATTACAGAAATGGATTAATTTACATTATGGATTGATTTACATTTTAATTCACGATCAGATGGAAGTTAAAAATAACAAAATAATTATTTAATATTATTTAAAGGATTATGATTATTACATATATACATTTCTCCTTTGATATCTAATGTATATAAATGTAATAAATATAAATGAATATAAAAATCTAAACTTTTATTATCAATTTTTATATTAAATATTTTTGAAAAAGTAAATGTATACATCTGTAATATATCTTTACCATATATTTTATAGGATATATTTTACATATTTTTTTATATTTTATATACATATAGCTTTTATAGGATATATTTTATATATTTTTTTCATGTTTTATTTTTATTTTTTAGGAACTGTATCGAGTATTACAAATTGGAACAAAATCATGAATGTTCCTACTGACTGAAACATTTATGAATTAGAAACTCATTTGTATTTATTTTTTAAATTTTGGAAGACTAAGATAGTATCACGATATTAATACTATTCCTTAATTTAATAATGATTGCATATCTTTTTTAAAAATAGGAAGGAATTTTTATCATTTTACATATTTGTTTGGATTGTCAATAATAAAGACAAATAAATATTTTAGTACCGATTAGTAACACATGCATTAATTAAAAAATATGTATTATTGTAACATTTTCAGTTTATTCACAATGTTCTTTAATCTATTTAACTTTGGATGTTTACTTTGATTTACTTTTAGTTTAATAACAATTAGAATCAATCGACAAATGGACCATCGATATAGTTTTCATCTTACAAATATTAATAATTTGATTTGCCACCGTTGATAGCATGCTTGTAATTATAATATTTTAGCGTTTACTAAAGTGTTTATTCAAAATTTGTTGTAATAAATAATGTACAATTATGAATATTAACACTTTTTTGAATATTAACATTTTTTTAGACTATTTTTTTAGAAATTCTACATTAATTAATTTATTGAGAAAAAGGGCACGAATGTTATTAATTGGGACACTATCATTAATTGAATCATTTATCTTATTAACATCTAAAGAAAACATTATTCTTCATAATAAGAACCAATTCTCAAGCTTCTCAATTCTTGGTATATTCCATATTACTTGAACATAACTCTTCTTGCATATGACAAATAAAGTCTTCTCGAGAATAAACAAGTTAGAAATCACAATTAATCAGCATAATATTGTTCATATAACATTATGAAAAAGCGATTATGTAATATTAAAAAACTTATCTTCAATTTATGAGAACATTTTTTAAATAAAACTCTTGAATCTCCAGACGCAACAAAAATAAATAAATCCTTATGCTAATGATACGTCTTGTCGCATCAAGTTTATTGCTTGTCATAACATTTAACAGCAATTGCAAAAACTTCCATCGATTGACGCCAACTTGCAGTACTTTAAAAAGTAAGTCTCTAATCTCATTAGTAGCTTTTTTTCACATGATATGACAGAACTTTCACTTCCAAACTAATCAAACTTATACTGAAAAAAAGTCAAAATATTCAAAAGCAAATTTTACTTGTAACATTTTCTTTGATATTTATTAATTATGAAAAATTTGACTGTGATGACGAAATATTTGACGGAGAATTTCTGTGAAATGTATCTCATTAATTGTAAAAAATAAAGATGGTTTATTTGTGAGAAATAAAATGTTATTTCGTCGTATTTAAATAAAAATTTATTTCAGTGAAATAAACATAATATCCTATAAACAAATTTTAAATTTTTTTCTCAGTGTACTTCGTAAATTGATAGCTCTGTTTTTTTCTTTCTCGCTCCTTTCTCTCTCTTTTTGTCTCCTTCTTCTACGATTGTTGTTTACATTCCCACCGATTGCTAAAAATAACATTAAAGACTCGACCGGCATCGTACTCGATGAAAATCATCAATTACGCGCTTCACGTTCTCGCTATTTCGCAATCGCTAATTATTCACGAAACTTTCCCCGTTATCCGCTCCCGATTTTATCATAAATATTGGTACAGGCAATTTTCCTACGTAGTTGTTACCCGGTAGTCATGGAAAAGAAACGGCTTTCCGAGTTCTGCAATTATTTCTTGCCTTACGGCTTTCCGACGAATGTTATAACCGCAGCTAACTAGCTACGATCGCGTGCAAACATAGCAAGCGAAAATTGGAAATACGCGATCTGCATTTACATACGTACAGCTTTTTTCCATATTTATATTTTTTTTTATGTTACTGACTTCTTATTTTCGATACTTCGTTCGAACGAATCAACCTCACTTTGAAAGTTTATCGTTCTGTCAAGTTTGATGTGTATTAAGATTACTTCGATGAATGAGTGTTTAGAGTGAAGTTATCTCTAGATAATCTAGCAGATATACTAAACAATTCCTTCGAGTCATCATTATATACACATCGATCGCGTTAAATAAAATTATTTTTTACTAAACCGTTTCTTAACAATTTAATAATTATAAGGAAAGCTCGAATACGTATATATATTTTAATAATTTTAATTCTTGTAATATCTTTTCAAAGATCTGAAAAGGAAATATTTATTTACAATGAAAAAATTGAAATCCAATGTACTTTTAAAACATTAAAATCATTTTTTTAGCAAAATAAAAATAAATTTTATTCTTTAATAGAATAATTTTTTTAAATGAATTAGTAAATTTTTTAAAATTATTAGTCAATTGTTATGATTATTAAGAAGGATTTAAATAATGCATAATAAGTCGAACAGTTATCAAGCTCATTTTAATATTCTATAATTTGCGACAAATTTCAAGATAGAATTTTATCTACAATTTTATATATCATAAATCTTGATGTATTATGTATTTTTATACGTGTGTGTGTATGTGTATATTCTGATCGTCTTCAAATATATATTTACGCGGCATACAAATATAAATAAAATTCTATTATAAATTTTGATACAAATTATAGATCATCAAAAGAGAGCTTTAATAAACACATATTTATGTACATTATAATCAGATTGAAATAAATTCTCTCATCAATTAACAACTAATAGTATTTCCATTTCAAAATGCTTTTTAATTGAACAATATTAATTGTTATCTAGATGATGGTAATCAATTCACAAAAGTGTGAAGTGTAAATAAACTGTAAAATAACAGTTCATTTATCGCAAAGAACATAATACATTTATCGTGATTTTATATTATAAGGTATTAAATATTTTGCGGTAATAATATTCTCCTGGCGTGCGACCTTAATGTTTGCTATTACAACATGTAACTGTCGTGACAGAGTTGTATTTACATTAGGTTGCCGCGCTATCATTCACAGTGAAACTCAAGCTAGCAAGTAGTTGCACGAACTGTTCTGTGTGTCATATTATCCCTCGAAATATCGCGGCAAGTATTATATATGATATAGGAAATATCAAACCTCGTGATTGTTACAGTAAATAATTAGCTCGCGTAATTAAGAATTTGTAAGCGTATCGAGAGGCGATGACTGCTTATCGAAACAGATAATTTGTGTAATTAATTCATTTAAAATAAAAAGAGCGATGAGAGAAGAGAAATTATAAATTATTATTTCATGATATTTATAGACAATAATTACTCCTTTAATAACTCTTACATTTAAATACTTATAACTCGTATTGCTCTTTTGGTTTAAATGTAATTTGCCTATCGTTTTGCGATTGATATAAAGCGGATTAATATATAACTCATCGTGTCGCATTGAATCGTTCAAATAAAGAGAACTTGTTTTATATTGTTCGTACATTAATATTTATAGTTTGAAACAAAATAGTTCAAAATGAAAAATATAAAATAATTTAGAACATTTGAAGATAAATTTAAGGAAATCTTAAATATAAAGCCTGACTATGAATACGGGCATCAGTTTCTCCGACAAAAAAAATATATATTTAATGTTTTATAACATTTTTATTTCATTTTTAACATAGATATTTGTATTCATAGTCAGGTCTTATATTTAAGACTTTCTTAAATTTATTTTCAAATGCTCTACAAGTTATTTTATTGATTTCTGAGCATCTGAAGATAAATTTGAGGAAGCCTTAAATATAAGATTTGTCTGAATACGAACGCGAATAGTATATAAGTTTAATATCTTTTTTTACAGCTATTTCGCACTAAGACTTATTGTCATTCGAGCGCTGAAAAGCTGACAGACGTCAGCTGTATTTATATTCGATATATGTATATTTATATATGCTTTAGATATTTTCTTTTTATTTTTGAATTAACATTTACAGTTCTATATATTGTCACACTGCTATATTTTCACAATTTAAATCATTAAACGAATAATATATATTTTGCGTTAAAATAGAATAGTCTATTATAATGACTTATATATTCAGAAGATTTCATAATTTAACGCAAACCACCAAACCATCTGCACAGACGTACTTTCTCCATTGACCATTTCCAGCAATACAAATTCGTTAAATCGTACGGAAAATTTTTGGTTACGTTGGCACGCCGGCAATGCGCATTAATAAACCGACGGAAGGGAGCGAATCAGGGAGTTTGACCAAAGGGTGGATGCAGACATTTCGGTATTGCGTTTTCTCTGCGAGAATGAAGCTTTTGTTTAATTGCGTCGACCATCACGGTACGGCGGATACGCGGGATGATAATGCGAATTTTGCGAGGGGATCTGAGATATAATGCCGTAGGTGGACTCGGAGTTGCCATCCGTTAAAACGTGTCTTACGTAGCAACCTTTTTTCATTTTCATAATACACGCCCGCTGGATATAAAATATAATTCAAATAATTTATGACTTAGTGGAGTTGAATTGCAACGTTGTGCTGCGTTTTAGTGTGATTGTATTTTACGTATCGATGATTTATACACAAAATTATTATATTATTATGCTGATGCAATAATCTTTTGTTGAATCAAACTTATTAGTATAATGGCACAAATTTTTATACAGAAAAGATGTTTATTAAAGAATCTAAAAATTTAGGTAAATATAAATTTGAAATAAAAATAATTTTATTGTTCCATCAAAATAATTACGTAGGAATCTCAAGTGTGATGAGCTGCAAAAAGTTTTGGCATTCTAGCAACCACTTTAAACATCCTACATAATCATTTTGATAGACCAACAAAATTATTTTCACAGATCTATATAATCTATTTAAATTTTTAGTTTATATTTCAGCAAAATTGTCCTTTCCGTACATATAAATAATATTTAAAAATTAAGATTCACTTTCGCAGGAATATATCCGTCTTCCATAATTCACTTTTCTAACAGATTTGTTTATAACGTGACAAAACGCGCATGAAATTGCACTCGTAAATTCTCGTTTCCACTGTATATATACTCCTGTCCACCGGTACGATTTTCAGCCCCTCTTAATTTCACTCTGTGGAAAGATGCGCCCTTTCCATGCTTCCTATCTTCTTTTTTTCTCTTTCTCTCGCGATTGTATCATAATTCGCGAAAGGCGTAATTGTTAGCTCGGAGATAGGGAAAAATCGTGGGGTGCCACGAGGCAGAGGAGAAGTCTTTACCCTCCGCTCGTATATTTCGCAAGTTAGGTATATCCTGAATTTTTAATCTCGTGAAATTTCATGCCGCTATAAGAGATGCGTGCTTACACCGAAACTTGCACGCCGAATACACGCTGTTCCATACCGAAGACCATTGTACGTTTATTAAACGCACAGCGTTTCTCCTGCCCTCTTCCTCACCGAATTCTCAGAGATATACGAAGCGATTCATTCTTACCCCGCACTGTCGTGATTCTACCGAAACGTGAAAATCGTCTGTAAGAGCTTCTTGGCCAGAAGTTTATAACGGCCTTCATCTTGGAAGATACTTTCATTAAGGTACTCTCTCGGTCTTAGTCTTGTACGTAAATATTCGTAATGCAAATTTTAAAGAGTTGATGAAGCAAATCTGAATATCATCGAGAATATCAAGAGATTGACTGATAATAGAGGAACGTTCTCCAATGTAGTTTCTGTGTTCTATTTTATATCTTTTTTTACCGCTATTATTTTACTGTCGCCGTCATATCAATGTAACAAAAGAGTTAATAACTACCCATATTGCGTGGTTTTCTGTACTTTACACTTGTTTCTTGTATACAGAAAATAACATTGAGAGACATGAAAATTCGGTTACATCAAATGTGTCAAAGGGGAGACGAAATGGGAATATAAAAAATATGAGATGTTTGAAATCGTCGGCGGAAATTCAAAACGCCCGGCAACAATCACGACCGCAAGGGTGCTTGTCCGTTTTTCAGAGAATACCTGTTTCCATACGTAAATCGCGAACGACAGCCGTACGTCGTAAAAAGCGTGTGACGGCTCGATATTTCGACCGGGGCCATTCTCGCGGCTTGTTCCTGTTGGCGATTGATTCCAATCAGCGATGTCGGGACGCTTTGTTGGAAATGACGGACGACAGGGGCGAGGCGTGGCTTTCCCCCCTTTATTGGTGCACCGTCGAGCCATTACTTGGTTCACTGTTAACGTTAAGTGCATCGCCTATAGGTACACGGTGTCAGGACACCGAGGTAATAACGCCCTGCACTCGACTGTGCTCTGTAGGTATTCTGTGGCTGAGTGAGAACCGATTACCTCAAATTCTGCTTCCACGAGCGAGACCTGCTCTTCACGCTGTCGTAGCCACGAGGCTATCTCACATTCGCCATGGCTTCGCTTTGCAATCGGAGAATACGGATTCGTCTAGTCAACGCTCTTGCGTAACAGCGTCTACATTACCATCTCCGTCTGTTTTTTCAGGAAGCATTAAATATAAAATTACTTAAGTTTAAAGAAGTACTTGTTGATGTTGCTCTTAATGACGTTAAATAAATGCAGATTCTTATTGTTTATATTACATCGTCTAAAAAAAAGACGTTTCCATACATACCTTGATGTTTGCGAAGAATATTACTAAAGCTTCAATAGTCTAAAGGCTTAGGACGCTCGTACGGAATACAAGAGATTCAGGTTCGATTCTCGACCAGGATAATATTTTTCGCAATAAATTTATTTGCAGTTTTTTAGCATATTTTTTCATATTAACACTTTCTAATAGAATGCCTGATTGAGCATTAAAATTGCTAGTCAATTTAGGTAATTCGTAATATTATTATAGTATAATTTAATTGCGTTTATAAGTCCGAAAAATCAATTCGGCGCGCAGTTCAAATGATTACACTGAAAAAAAATATAATCAATTTTAATAAATATCTAGTTGAATACTGCCAACTAAATATTTATTAAATATATACCATAAAGATATATTTATTTGATAACAAGAAATGTTAATTTGATTTAACAATCATTTTTTTTATTGAACAAATATTTATTTACTGTAAGTAAATGTTTAGTTGGCAGTATTATGAATTTAAATATTTATTAAAATATTTATTAAAATTATTACTATATTTTTTGTTCAGTGTTCAAATATGGTATATATGCATGTACATATATAAGATGTGTTCGAAAATTTACTGCCAGTACTAAAAACCTATATAGTGCACATAACGTAACTATAGATTTTCAGTACTGGCAGTAAATTTTGGAACACAGCCATAATATATAGTAATTCAGATTGAATTATTTAACCATTAAAGATCTAATTTTGACCGTTATGGCCATTACTTTTATTTCTTATTATTGAATTGTCAAATAAATGCTTGTCTTAATCTATGTAAAAGATTTGTTATCCATTTAGTCTCCTCTGCTTAAAATATCATCAATGGTTCGGAAACGTTCACTGCAGATCTTTGTAAAAGGTTACTGTAATCCGACAGTGATTCATAAGGCTATTCACGTTAAGTGGGTCAGCGTCTCGAGAGATTAAAAAAGGAGATTAAGCACCAACCATCCTTTTATATTCAGTAGTACGTTAAAACGCCCGGAAGAATCGCCATTTAGTGGAGCTTGCGCACGATCCGTCGAATCGCCCGAATTTTCCGAAGTAACGAAAAGGAATATTGAAGCTCTTGTTTTTATTACATCGTTCACCGTCGTTACGCGTATACGGCACGTTATATGGTCGCATCGTCATATTCCGTCCACGCTTTTCCACGCTTTTACACGATTTTATTATACTGTTCGAGTTTTTGACTTTTAAATATCGCTCGACTTACGAGAGAGAAGGACACTCGGTATATCTTATCGCACAATATTAACTGAGAAAAAGCTCGAGAATCGTAAAATATCTTAGAATTGATATTTTTAAAAACAATATTTTAATGACAATTTTATTATGATGGAAGAATATGGTATTACCAAATGACATTAAGTCGCTACAATAATAGTTTGATTTAATATTTACCAAGATGTAGTTTAAACGATTCGCTAATATTGATATCCCAATTCGAATTTTCCCCAATATAATTAACCATGGTTTCCGCACGGATCGAATTGAAATTTAACTATTTATCGAACATTGACATCGCGTTACCGACGACAGATGCAAATCTAATTATTATCATTTTATATATAATCTGAATTAACCAGATCTGGTGTCGCTTTACTGAGGTTATAAATAACAACATAATTTAATAATTAATAAATTGTGGATATATCGGCTTATGATTACGTATAAAATATTAGAAAAATTTAAGGATTATTCCTTTATTCTCGGTATTTTTATTCTTTCTATACATCATGTGAAGTGGAAGCGGTCACGACCTATTTTCGAGCAAGAAAATGAAGTTTGAAAACGAAGCGTACTGATTTCAAAAAAAGGCACGGTGCATAATTCGATGTAAACGTGAGGAAAGAGTATAGCCTAAGGCGTTCGATCGAAAAATGCCCTATCACGCAGTTTAGATCGCAAGGAAGCGTTTAGTACCGTAAAGTAAGCGCTGCTACGGCGATTATACAGCGGATACCTATAATCGAGGCGGGCTGAAAAATTCCTCTATTATTGGATTTCGTTTAACTTTACGAATATCTCCATAAATATTTATCGATACATCTCCTCCATCTCCAATGTGCCGCGTTGAGTCGTGTCTGTCGATGAACTCGGAAATCCTCCAGGTATCCACAAAGTTCGCTAGCAGTCGTCGAAGCGGAAGCGAACTCTTCTTTCGGAAGGTGCCCGCTGAATTATTGCCGAATATCGAGATCGATTGTCACGAAAACATATTCCATCGAGATTCCGCTGGGGTTCATGTCCCATTGGCTTTCGGTTATTACGTACAAAACTGATGCGAAATTCTCCTCTATTACGATCCATCGGTTTTTGAAACTCTCAAATATTAAATCACATATTGCACTGAGCGTCAAACTTTAAAATCAATAATCGTATATATCCCACAGACAACGAACATCCATGCATTTCTACCTTCCATTTATTCCGTTTCACAATTATCGTTATCTGCGAGCTGGATTTTCACGAGAATTCTCTTTTCGTAGATTCCACAAGTTCTCGAAAAGAAAGTCTATTTGGAGTAATCGTGATAGGACCATAATGCGGCACATCATTATTATACTCGCGTATTTCTAGTTGTTACTTGAGACAGCACATTGTCGGGCAAAGCCCACGAAGCGTGTACATGGTATTATAATGCACCTGATGCGGTATATGCCAAGTTTATGAGTCCATAAACCGGAACGAACCTTAATATAAGAATGTTATAGTGTGGTTTTCATAAATTTTACGGAGTAACGCCGCACATTGCCGCATATCGCCGCACTTTACCGCGATTCGATCGAGTCGCGTATTTTATTCATATATCTGCGCCATGATTATAATGCTATCCAATATTTTATCGATAGATGCATCGGTATAATAAATTGATTATTCATTGAGAATAAATATATCGAGGTATAACATTTAATAGAAACTGATGCGATTCTATTTTCAATAAAACACGATATGTAAACGTATCATCAATAAACATGCATAACGTAACGTAGTTTTTGGATATCACTTAAATATATTGACATCACTTTTTCCCCCTTAAAAAGCTTATAACTCGAAATAGTTCGGAATACGAGATCAGTAATCGTAACTTTCTTTTGAATGACGTCGAAGACGATCGCGATTCTGACGGAAAAAGAAATACTTCACCATGACTTTTCCTCGCGAGAGAAACTTCTACGACTGGCAAGGAAATTACTTTCCACCAAGCTACGTATCCTGCTCCAGGGTTTATGATCTTGGAGTAGTGAACGACATTCGCGGCGAGAGGCGAAAAGAGGTCTTCGACGATTCAGCACATTTTCGGTCTTTCGTGTTTCGTTGAGGCGCGCGTGTCATCGCCTCGCTGTCGAATGAAACGGAGAATGGGTTGATTCGCGCGGAGATTGCGTGAAATAAATTTACTTCTTTTCGAATTTTCACAGTCTTCTTGAAAATTTAAGTAATGAATCTCTAACATCAAATAATTTACAAATTGTTTAATAGTTATAAATCACAGAAAATATATGAATTGTTGAAAGTAAACTTCTAGATACATTATTCCACTAAAAACAGACAATACACTACAGGATGCATCACCAAAATCCGAACAAATTTAAATTTTCCGCTATATTGTGCTTCCGCCAGAGGTTGTTGTTGGCGTCCGAGAAAGCCTGATGCTTTTAGTCATAATGACTGCGATGTTGAAATCAAATGCGGAGTATAATCGAAGAGCCACGGTCATCTAGGCGCTCAGCAACGGAAATAATTTGGTTCTTTGGATACCTGAGATCAACCGTTTATGAGGTTGTGATAAAATATATGGCTTTAGAACTGTCCAACGAGGTTCCAGTAAGGAAGAGTCACTCGAAAGAACGCACTGCGAGGACCCTCGCAATCGTTGAAAGGACTCAAACGCTGATTTCGAATGACCCAATCGTTGCGAAAATTAGCATCAATTATTGATGTAAGCGAGCCAACAATGCGTCGAATTGCCGAGGAGGATCTTCGATATAAATCGTACACATTAAAAATACGACAGATGCTCTCTGAGACTGCCAGGACAAGCCGAGTTGCTCGCCTCGGCTCCCATTCTGACCTTCCAGCAACCCAGATTTAAATCCCTTGGACTACGTATGTAGCATAGTTGAAAAGGTCACAAACAAGTCTCGGCATCCCAATGTGACGTCATTAAGGACCGCTATTGAGGCAGCATTCATCAGTGCTACATTATAGCGTGCGAGCGAACGCTTCAGACCGAGAATAGAGGCCATCGTTCAAGTTAATGGAGGATATATCGAATAATTGTGCTCTACAGAGAGAGTCCAAGTGCCATGTAAAAGGATTTTTTGTAATATTTAATTTTTCATTAAAAATATTTTGTTTAAAGAAATTGTCCGGATTTTGGTGACGCACCCTGTATATAATATGTGGTACTAATAGTTGACAATAAAACGTATTCTCTTTGGTATTCGTATATGTAATTGCATGTCAGCAACCGCATTGTAGACTCGCGAATCCAACGAATGTGGATGCGGGACATTCAAAATATTTTTTGTTTTTTAATCTATTGTGCAACTATTGAACCTGCAGTTAAATATCCTCTCGCGAAGCAGTATGGTAGATAAGTTTGTTAAATGAATTCCATTCTTGAATAAAAAAAGAATAAGGAAAAGCAATTTTGCTAAAGTATTAAAAAATTTAACTAGATATAGATCTTAAAGTAATTTTGAACTATAATTGAACTAAAATAATTACGTAAAAATTTAAAACATGATAAGCAATGCTGCGAAAAATTTTTATATTCAAGCTTGAGCGACTTGTATAATTATTTTGATAGTTCAACAAAATTATTTTCAGATTTGTATCTAACCAAATTTTGATTACCTTTACACAACTATTTTTTTCATGTACAGATTTAAATATTAAAAGTACCTTTGTTGCACCACAAATATAGATATCGCTTGTTACATCATTTCATAAAAGATCAATATCTAAAAATTTAGCTAGATACAGATCTAAAAATAATTTTAGTGGATCATCAAAACATGATTTATGTACACTTAAAACTGATTGATAGAATGTCAAAACTTTTTATATTTTGCAAGCTCATTGCATTTGAAATTTCTTATAATTCTTTTAATAATCCAATAAATTATTTTCAGATCTGTATTTAGCTAAATTTGTAGACATCTTCAAGAAAATCTCATATATTCATGATACTTGCAAATTTATTGAATTAAAATTAGAGATAATTGCTGAATGTTGTTACATCTATTTTGAGCGAAGAGTAAATTAGATAGTTGAAAATCAAAAAGTAATGCATTGCTTCAAGTATTAAGTATTAAGTATTAATGCATTCGTCCCATCTCAAGTTTACTTTCCGTACTTTTGTCCCTCTCGCGCTGTATTTCTGGATTACAAACAGTAGGTACGTAACCATACTGAACGAGCCCACCTAATTAAGGCGTTCGTTCGACCCCATGGATTATTTAAATCAATGTCATGCTGCTGGTCCTCGAGAGGCTCGTTAGAAATAGGACCAATTATCATTAAGAGGTCGACGCGGAACGGCGGTCTCTCAGCCCCCACAAAAGCAAAAGAGTCCGGAATTACGCTCTCATTCCCTCTTATCCTCAGCAATAACCTCGAAAATCTTGCATCAAATCGCCTCTTCCGGGAGAAGAGAGAGAATCGTCGCTTCATGTTTGCTGTATGTACACGGATGTGCTCGCTCGATTTATACGTGTATGCGAGGGTACTTCAAGTACCAACGACGGTTCTCCGCTTACGCCGGCACCCCGCAATATCTGGCAGAATTAGTTGTCACCGAGGTTCCGGGGTTAAAGGGGTTGCCAGACAACTGGTTAAAAGGATTATCCCTGCTTACGTTACTCGGTCCAAGCTAATGCCCCCACGCATTATTAAATCATTCCTGGAACCGTCGTAGAACAGTATGTTGCCGGATGCCGTAAGACATGAGTTCTCGTTCTCACCCGTTACTGAATATTCTTGTTGGCGTTAACTGTCGCGAAAACATGGAATTACCACTTAGAGGGCACTCCTCCAGAATTCCTACTCTAAGAGCTGTTCCGCGTCGTATCCCTTGGCACTTGACCCCAAGTTCAAAGAAGTTATCTTTGCCAAAGAGTGCTGGAATATGAAAATTTTATTCCACGAATATCAGCTTGTGAAGCTTCTTCACTATTTTTTCATTTATTTAACGAATAACGTTTTTACAGAGTCTAGTGTAACTTACGTTTGATTGAATTAAACTAGCCAAGTCAATTTTAGAAAATATCTTTGCTTACTTTCAAGAAAAAAAAATTGATATTTCTTTTTTTTTTTGAAATATGCTGATTATGTTTTAACAAATTGAGTCGTATGAACAAAGACGTATTTCTAAAAGACGAAAGATATTCTTAAAGAATAAAATCAAACAGATAATTGAGAAAGTTTTTGTAACTAGACATCCCTTGAATGAGCAATGAACTTTGTTCGCTGAATGAGACCGAAGAGCTAGCGATTACAACTGGCAAATCTGCCATAATTCATACAAGCATCCTCACTCGCTGAGGTTACACTGCTTACCATACTGAAAGTTCCTTAACCCGCGGATTCGAACAGTAGATATCAACTGCATCGCTGAAACTCACTTTGAAGTGTGTAGCATTCGATAGCGCAGATCGTAGTTTCTTTCACATTCTGCTTTCTTCCTCTCTCGCTTCTCTTCCTTCTCATCCATCTTCTTTTTCGGATAAGAGGCGATCCAATAGCTTCTTTATTTAAAATTATGGACTGAAATTCTCTCAGAACTGTCCCGGAACTGTGCATAGGTGAAGGGAACGACGAAGTCATTGTTTTGCTGGTCGGTTGTTCATTTGCCAGCGTTGTATGCTCTTGCAGCAGCACGGCTGTTGTAGGTACAGTTGCATTCGCATCATGCTCACGTTGGCTCATGCCCTTTACGCTCCTCGAGTTTATAGGTGCAAGCCATAGCATCCACGTTTGCTTCGAGCTTTACCATCGACACGACTCTGCCCGTCGTTGGGTAACTCCGTGCCCGCTATCGCACAGTGCCTAGGAGCTTACGAGTTCTCGCTCAGGTTGTATCGCGAAGGACAAGGATAGAAACGGCCGGAGCAGGAATAGAATAACGGGGTAGCAATCTCTCGAGGATCAAGTCCCCAAGGAATGATTCGCGTCGTAATCACGGACTTCGTCTTAATGAAAATTTCGTGGCTTTCAAATTTGTGGCACAAAAGTTTCGAGCAAAGAAGAATGTATCTCGTACGTTATTTCGTATACCGTAAATAGACGGCCAATCGGACGGAAAATAATCTTCTCTAATGAACACTACACTGCTTTCGTTGGAATGCAGATTGCTTTTCGATGATAAGAATTCATAATAATTTCACATACGTATTATAAATTATTAATTGTTATATTGAATAAAAATAATTGATTATAACATTACTATTTCATTTGATAACCACACGAATATAAGAAATTATAAGAAATAAAAATTACAACGAAGAAGATACTTGTGTTGGATATACGCGAAACCATGTAGAATTATAAAATACATAATTTCTCTGCACACGAGAGAAAAATTTTAATTCAGCGTCGTTTGGGAAAACTTGCTTTTTATGCTTCTATGTACGTAGTCTTGAATATTGCACTGAAAGATTCTACTTAAATAATTGTTCTAGAAATTTAATATTTTTGTAATTAAATAATGTAACGTTAAATTGCGGTAATCATTGGAAATGTGAATGAAATAAAAATGGGTTTATAAGTTGTTAAATCTCGATGATTACGATAATGATTACGTGGCTCATTTACCAAAGTTACAATATCGATGTTATGAAATTGGCCAATTATAGCTATTTCTTTGAAGAATGGGAGAACTGTGATTAACCAGTTTCATGTTATGTCCTGCGATACAATGTATCAGATTACGGTTATGGTGTGTTAATATATGAGTAAATACATATTAAGCTTAATTTAATCCTCTGGAGCTAATTCCAAAATCTCTAATATTAATATCAGTTATTGACGCTGTAAAATACACATAAAAAGCATGATTTTGCTGGAGCATCTAAAAATTTAAGGAGATATAGATCTGAAAATAATTTTGTTGACTCATCAAAATAATTGGTAGAAAACTGAAGCATGATGAGCAATGCTGCAAAAAGTTGTGACATTCAAATAACCAGCTTGAGCGTTCTATTGTACATAATTATTTTGCTAAATCAACGAAATTTATTTTCAGATTTGTATCTAGCTAAATTTTTAAAAACTTTAGCAAAACCGTCCTTTCAACTGCATTTAATTCATATTAATTAAAAGGCACTAATTAATTTCAAGAAACCAAAATATCTCATAACTCATATAAAAAAGAATGAACATTAACCTTCTATCAGCAATGTGAGATTTTTATCCTTTGTCCACAACCTCAATCTTCAAACTTTAGTACAGATATTGCATTCCGGACTTATAAAAATCTTGAAAAATTCTTACATATTTGTGAAAGTTTTAATAACGAGTTTTATTATATCATAGAAGCTGAATTGTATTTTACTTATTTTTTACAGACGTAAAATCTATCAGAATTTACAAAATTGAAGTGCCTTTAAAGTTCAACATTGCCAGTGAAAAGTTAACAAGAATAATCCATATTTGTAGATGTAACATAAAGAAAATTGAATAGTTTCAATTTTTCAACAAAGAGATTTATAATTGATCTACTTATCGTCGATTACTATATCATTGTGATGACATTAACAACAGTGTCGAAATACTGGCACGATTATACACCGTAAACACACATTCATATGTGTTTCAATATTTATTGACGGAAAAATGCGATAGCTTAATGTTAGAACATTTCGTATGGTTGAAATCATTTGCGCTTGCGATATCGCGGATAGATAGAGCACCCAAAATCGATTTCGGAAGCTAGCCGAAACGTTAAGCATTTCGAGTACGAGGTTGCACACGATACACAACGCGCATTGACCGGGGAAACCGCAGCGGAACTCCAACAGTAGACTATTCGGCTATTCCGCTGGGGAAAAATATATTTTTGCAGTGGCTTAATCTGAAAATAATTCGACTTTATGGTGACATTTAGCTGCGTAGTGGCGGCCGCGGCCTCGAGGGAGCGCGAGCGCAACGTGCAGCTTCCGTCCCATTCCACGTACGCGGTTAATTGTTAGACACGTGTGTGCAAGTCCAATTAAACCATTATGTGAGGGGCGCGAAGCGGGAGAGTAACAGAAATATAAAATCTCGGCGGAGTGCAATAATTCACTGGCGTTTCCGCGTCGAGTTTCGCTCACCTCGGCGTTTTAACTGGTTTTTATAGTTTCTCGCGTTTCCCTCGTTACTGCCCGAGGTTTTGCATTCGTCGCGACTACCTTACCGATTGTAACACGGTCGTTAAACACTAACACGACCTCGGGTTTGCGCAAAGGGGACGGGAGAAAAAGAGCGAGACAAAAGGAATATGCCGCGCAACTCTACTGCGTGACTCGCCTCGCGAAATTCGAGTCGCCATGTCCCGATACTGCGAGATACGTTCAACCGCTGTTATTTTCAGAATTCGCGGTCGAAATGGAAAGCCGATGTACCGCTAACGAGAATTCGCACGGCACAAATCTCACCGGTACAAAATCTCACACCCGCCGTAAGAGCATCCCAGAATTTTTCCATCGCGATTTTATTTTCAACGTTTTCGGGAGGATGCCGGATCGGGTGGAAGAGACGGCGCGGTGACGAAGACAACGCGAGAATCACGAGCACATGAAAACACGTTGTCGATGAGGGTAGAGCGACGCGCGACAGGAGGGTAGAGGGTAGGTCGGCGCGGCAGTCGGCCGGGAATAAGTTATGAACTCTATGCATTTTAAATGACTAAATCTCTGGGCCGAACGTACTCTTTGTTGGATTTTTCCGGGCGAGAAATGCATTATTGGCCCGGCAATCTCCCTAGACGCCACGTCGGCGTGGCATCAACCAGCACATTGTACGTGCAGCGTTATCGCGCGTTACACCCGCTTGTTCTTGTGTTTCAAGAGGAACGTGCCGCCCCCGTCGCTTCTTCTTATTTTCTCCCTTCGCATCCCCCTGACGCTCTCCTGCAGCAGTCGACTCGTTTCGCGCTTACATTGCTTCGTTCTGGAAGGGACACCCGGAGAATTCGCACGTGCGTGAAGTCACCACGCGCCTATTGTTCCTGCAGACGGCAATGTTACTGTTGGAAAGTAAGAATACAAAAAATTTTAAAAGCGAGATTTGTTTCATAAGATGATACTGTTAAGGAAAAGTGAAAAACTAAATAATACAATAGATTAAAAGCAATTTTCAATTTTATTTCCCTAGATAACACGGAAAAAATGTTTAGTTGAATTAACTGGAATTCTAATGGAAAATGAACAATCCAGAATTTTAGTTAAGTCTACTTTTCTGATTAAATCTACTAAATTCTACTTATTTCAACTGAAATTTTAATAGATTTAATCATAAATTTTATAGATTTAACTACAAT
>Ga0157364_1000310_pt1 | contig 29935 bp, 10 predicted proteins | sample AttsexASBM2_FD_111476 | JGI IMG/M metagenome (GOLD analysis project Ga0157364, IMG submission 111476) | Fungus gardens microbial communities from leaf cutter ant in Ribeirão Preto, State of São Paulo, Brazil - Atta sexdens ASBM2 | ecosystem: Host-associated > Fungi > Mycelium > Unclassified ... | reverse complement strand
TGTATATCTCACATATGTGTAAATAGCCCTCATTTGAGGCTTTTCAGTGCAACTTATTATGTGAAATTCTGTCTACTGGTTGTGGAGATACAAGCTGAATGAAGTTTGTAACAATGAGTTTGTAGATTAGATGTTTATAATACAATTCATACTCACTAGATTTATTTATAAATATAGCACAGAAGACAAAAGTGTAAGAGTAGACTTGATAAATAACATGAGGGGACTAGAAATGATACTATGTAAATAATCAACCCTAGCTTCAATAGATGACATTACATTTAGCTTTTTTATCACATAGTCATAATTTTTGGATAACAAGAGTTTGGAAGGATCGTAAGATGAGTGTGGTACAAGTCTAATTTGATTAACAGACTGAAGAACAGTACATAGTAGCTATCATTCTTAAATATGGAAGTGATAATATAATAATATCCTATTACTGCACATATTCTAGGTTGTCAGATACTGTAAAGTTTATTATTTAGAACTCTATGGAGTTGATAAGAGATCCAGGGTTTGGTTCTTGGTTTGATAAATGATTGGAATAAAGTGTGATCTGCACAGGAAAAAGATAAAAAGAGTATGGATGTTGAATAGTATGTAACATAGGGTGATTTTTAGTAGGAGATTGAGGTTAGAAGAGAAGTAAAGAGAGATAAGGTACACTTGTAAGTACAAAGGTGGATATTAAAGTTCTCAAGTCCTAAAGTTGGCTTACAAGACTGGCAAGAATGTTGCTTGTAGAAATTCCTGTAATATGTTGGTGCTTGGCTATTTTCTATAGATGATATTACAGAAGACCTAGGGTCTCATCTATGTAGATGGGATTTCAGAGTTGGTCTATAAATGCTGACATCATTTGAGAAGTGAGAGATAGCAAAAAAGGTTAAGTTATATAGATAGATGATCTAGGATTGTTAGACCAAAATACTTTAAGGTCTAAGAAGAGAGGATTTTGTTCTGCTGTTAGGAAGACTGGGTAGAAGTATATGTAAGATACTTCAAATCTCTAAGACAAACCTGAGTTTTATTGCCAACAATTACATAGTACATAACTTATCTCTAAAAAGAATTTCAGAAAACAGAATGAGATTCTTTCAGAGGCAAGAACTCTCTTAAATACTCTAATAGTTTATACCAATCAAGTGGAATATTGCTGACCTAACTATAGAATGATTGTATTCATGTAACTAGAAATAGCCAGGAATAATAAAACTTTCTAGAATGATAGACCAGAGATAATAATAGCTTACTAATAACTGAGAGGAGACAAGAGAATAGTAACAAGAGAATAGTAGATGACAGGCTTGAAGCAATGAATGATATATAAAAACAACTAGCAATGGATAGGACTATAGAAAATAGATAGGAGTTGGAGTGTAAATAAAGATGTAAAAGTGTATTCTCTTACAGACTTGGTCTAAAGGCACAGATCACAGGTACTGATATACTGGACAATATACCATGATATTTGAGACTATCTATAACTCTTGGAAACAATCTCCAGTATCTTTCATTGTCCTACATATGTAGTAAGTTTGGTATCATAGTGCAAGGAAACAATGTAGTATTTAAGGTTTAGAATTTGTGGTACATATATTTTACCATAAAAGAGAAGCAGACCATTGACTTCTGACTATTTGGAAGAATACAAGAACCTTGCCAATGACTATCAGAGTTCTTAGATAGCCTTTGTTACTAGTTTCCCTTGTTTTTTGCTCTAATTTCTACAGCAAATATTTGTTAGAATACTGTATTCATCATCTTTTAGAAAAACACCTTTCAAAGCATGAACTGCAAAAAAAATCCAAATGGAAAAGCACTATATCCTGGTTGTTCTATACTTCTATTAGAAAATCAAATCTGGCCAAGTATAAATACCACTGGGCTTAATGATAGCTGAGCTTTTTGTGGTTGTAAAGTACTCTAAATATTTGTAATACACCCATATTTTAACTGGACTTGTAGTACCTTCCAGACAATACCTCTACTCTTCCAATATAGATGATTGCTAACATTGCTAATATTTCCTTATCATGAATTTCATAGTTCTGCTTGACTAGAGATATAGACTTGCTGAAAAAGTCAAATAAGTGTGACTTGCTGTCTATCATTAACTGTTGAGAGAGAATAGTTCCAGTTGCAAAGTCTGAGCTATTTGCTTCAACACAGAACAGTTCTGTGTTATCCAAAGAAACTAGTATGGGTACAGAAGTAACTACTTTCTTCAGAGCATTAAAGTCCACTTTCTGGTTGTATTCCCAAGTCCAGTTGCTGAGTAATCTAGTAAGGTTGAAAAGAGGTCAGACAATAGTAAAAAAGTCTTGGATAAAGTGGTGGTAAAAGTTGACAAATCTAAGGAAGACATGAATATGGCCATTCATGAACTCCAGAAACCTTTACAGGGTTTATCTCAACTTAGTTCTTTGAGATAACCACTCCCAGGTATTTGATCTGTATCTGTTCACACTTGTCTTTTTTAAATTAAAATAGAAAAACAGTTTGTACATTGCCAAGATCTTTAGAACTCTCCATACTATTCTAGCATGCTGCTTTATGGTTCAGGTAAAGATTATAATGTTGTCCAGATACACCACAACAATCCCCTCTATGATCATATTTTAGAAAATATTGTTCATTATTGTTTGAAAAGTCACTGAACTGTTGGTTATGCTGAAGAATATTATAAGGGACTCAGAAACATCTTTATTGGTATGAAAAGCAGCCTTCCATTTATCTCCAAACTTAATCCAAATATTATTAGCCTTCTAATAGACATCTAACTTTATAAAATACTTGGCTTCTTGAAGTTGAGAAACAAGCTCCAAAATAAGTAGAAGCAGATATCTATTCTTAATAGTTATAAAATTGAGTGTATGATAGTCCTGAAACAATCTGAGAATACCATCCCTATTCTTGATAAAGAACATAGGTATTGTGATAGGTAACTTAGAAAAACAAATACAACTAGTTTGCAGATTTTCTAAGAGAAAGGCATCAAACTTTGTTTGTTCTGCAGAAAAGAGAGAAAGAAGAGATATATCTTGGAAGGCTTGGGCTCTGATTCAGAGATGAGTTCTATTACATAGTCTTACTAGCAGTAGTTTAAGAGTATATTAAACTTTTCTTTTTCAAATATCAACTTGAAACCATAAATGTATCTAGAAAGTGAGAGGAGCACTTCATTTGCTTATCACATATCAGACACAGTTCACACCAGGGGTGAAAGTCCACAAAATTGGTTCATATTTATGTAGACTTGTAGAATGATCTTAGCTTTAGCTTATATGCTACACCATCTGTCTGCCACATGATCACAATTTCAGATAATAGGAAGAAGTCCAAGATGGAAGTGAGTACTAATTTGGTATGTCATCATTAAACACTAGAGATCAAGTTTAACAAGAGTTTATCTTCATTGATTATCAGACTAGAAAATTACAGTATAACTACTAATCTTATATACAAGTTTCTACTATAGGAGATATTCAGAGTTTCAGTGGTATAGCCCCTATTACCCCAAGCAAAGGTTTCAGTGTTGAGATACTGACATGGATAACTCTGCTATAGAAGACTGAGTCAAATAGGAGTATCTTCTTTATAAAAGACAGAATATCTGGATAGTTGCATCACTGCTGTGAGGCATGTTGCAAGAAAGGTGACCATGGTAGAAGGTGGGCTTGTATGGTTGGAAGATGATATCACTGTGGGAATGTAATTTCTGGATGAGTGGACTTGATATATGACATCATATACCCATCTAACTTTATCACAGATAACACTTCCCTAGCATCTGATCTACTTCAAACATCTGTAGAAGAGAATATCTTCTTTCTTAATCTACTCATCCTCTCCTAGTATGAATTTACCTAGTTGCTTTTCATGTCTGATCACTTTATTACTGATTACATGATTTCTCATAATCTCTATAAAACTTCAGACTCTATTTCCAAGAACTTTAATATACTCAGAGTAGTTACCTATCTCTTTTAATCCTCAAACAGTCTTAGTACTAGTATTTAAGATATGTAGATACTCTATAGTTGCTCAGCTTTAAAATTAACTAGTATAGTGCACTATTCTAAGTACCCATGCTTAGAAGTCTAACTTTTTTCATACTCCACTTCCTGTTAATATTCTCTTTCTAAATATGACTATTGCAATATGTAGAGGTGTAGCATATCCATTGAAGTCAAGATCACTCTGGATTCACATCTGTACACATTGAATGATATTTCTCCACTCTTCCAATATCTTCCATAATTTTTTGCAAATGGTTTTATCTTCCAGACATGTTCCTTACTTGATAGTACTGTTGAATACAGTTCATACCTCATTATTTAAGATTCAATAAAAGTCTCTCAGAAGTCCAAAATGAGTTATTAGTGCACTATCTGAGAATACAGAGTATAGAAGTTGGAATGACCTTTGGCTTCAACTTGTATGCTACATCTCTACAAGTTACACTGATTGCATATTTCAGATGATAAACTCAGAACATAGTAAGTAGCTAAGTCTACCAGAAGGTGGTAGGTGTATTATTACTAATACCAGAAGTTAGTAATAGTGTTAGTTAATTTTCAGAATAAAACTTACAGTATAAACTACTAGCTTATATAATGAGTATACTACTCAGAGTAGCTATCTAGAAATGGAGACTGCTAAGTGTTACTCTGGTTTCTAATGATTCTCAGATGTCAAGGATAGAGATTTATAGAGTTGACAAAAGTCTTGAAAAGAAGTCTAAGATGAAATAGAGACTTTTGATCTATATTAGAAGTGGTTAGGAAGTACAGATAAGAGAAAATGCATTTATCCAAGAGTTGGGACAGATGTGGCCAGATTGGGATGTGATATGTAGCTGGATTGCTAAACCTACAAGTATTTTGTTAGTAATAATTTCTGAAGTAGTTTGATACTTGGCCATTTCATATAAATGATGTTGTGGGAGCTCCAGAGCTTCATCTATGCTTACAGAGTTCTAGTGGTGTCCTGTAATATTTGACATCATTATAAAATATAAAATAGAAAGAAATATTGGATAACAAGAGAGAGTAATCCAAAAATGTCTGTTTATAGTATTACTCAAAGATCTCTTCAAAAAGGTCTTCTTCTGCTATTAGAATATATAAAGGCATAAGAAAACTCTGAAGCTCCAGAAAATCCTAATTTTATTAACCAGCTTAGTAACTATACAACTTACTTCTAAGAAATCCTAATAGAATAGTATAGATGTCAGGAAACATTAACAATACTATAAGTTCAGATCCACTTTATCAAGGTTTAGTTACACTCCTAGGCTGGTTACTACCTAGACTAGCTCATGATAGACTGGTAACTGACTCTACCTCATCCTGATCTCTGTTGTCTAGTCTGCTACAGTAGTACTATAGTTATTTAGTTAATTATAGTTGTAGATATTGATTGGTCAAGTGCACAAACCATATGTTTGGACTATCCTACTATAGTATATATGGTAGTGGTATAACAGTAGAATATCTTATCTAAATATCATCTGGAGTTTCTAGGTACTTATGACTTTTCAAGTAAGATTAATCCTTTTATAATAGAGTTCTTAAACATAATAGCTACTCTAAATACTATTTAGTTTATTTTGATGTGCCAGAGATCTGATTACATAAGCACATAATAATAGTGCTTTAGTACTGTTAAAAATGAAGAGACTAATTTAGTAATAGTAGTAGAGTGTAAACTATGAAAGTTTAAAGTATGGGAAAGTGGATCAATATCATATACCAAGCCTGATTCTATCAACAATCTATTTTCTGTGGTAGTGTTATCACTCTATAAGACTCTGTACATAACCTGTTTTCTACAGTAGTATTATTTCCTTGCAACATCTCTATTTATAACATGTTTTCCACAGTAGTGTTATTCCTCTATTCAAACTCCACAAGTACTTGGTATTCTATAATAGAGTTTACTCTTTTCCAATCTAAATCCCTATGAGTATCTCAAAACTGAAACATCTACTTATCATTGCTGCTGATATTATTCTGAGCTGTATTATAAAGTAATAGCATTACTGTTATGAACTTAAGCTTAAGAGTTAGAACAAAAGAATAATCTTGTATATAGTTTATACAAAAAAACTTAATGAAGTTCTAGATACAAAGTGTCTATCTTATATATACTTAGCTAATGGTCCATGCTATACTAAACCTAATCTACCCTAAAGAACATATGTATTATATACCATTGACATATTATATAACATTATTGTTCCAGAACCTTCTATATTCTTCTGTAATACATAATTATGTAACTGTAACTTGTGACTATATAACACTATGCTGTATCAGGTAATATTTTGTGACTATTATGTGTGATATTATGCTATCTCTTAACTCTAAGTTCAAAAATAAAAATAAATAGAAAATAAAATGAGAAATAAAATGAAAATAAATAAAGTTCACTATCTTCAACTCTAAAAATTATCTGAGTACTCCTTAGTACTATTTAGTACTTAAAGACTGGTAGATACACTATGATCTTTAGTCTAATAATCAACTATTGTCAATACTAAACTCTAGTGTTATAGTAATACACTTATCCTATTACTACTCAACTGTGCATCTTCCCCATTCAAGAAATAAAATAAAATAAAATCAAAATAAAATATAAAAGTTCAAGTATACTATAACAATATTGGCCTTATAGAAATCATATAGACTATGGTCTGTAGTATGTAAGATAGACTAGTTTGCAATAGAAACTCCATCAAATTCTCTTATGTTACTCAATACAAGAGTTGTCTTTTATTCTATTACTTGAAATTAAGTTATAACAACTAGAAATTTACAGAGTATCTACTAGTCTTTAAATATAGGAATAAGTGTCTAAAACACTTGGAAACTTAAGTAGTACTATTACTACATATTTTAACAATTATCCAGACAGATGTTTGATCAAATTAGAAAAATTAACTAAGTATAGAATTTAGGATAGAAGTAATCTCTATTATGAAAGACTAGACACTTACAGAATTTGACAAGGAATAACATCACCATAAAAGATAGGTTATTTAAAGGATTGAACTTTGACATGTAATAAGATATTAGTAGTTTCAAGAAATAAGAAGATATAGCAAAGTTTCATAAGTATTAAGAGTACTGATTGTTAAATGTAGTTTACACCTCATTATCTGAGACCCAATAATAGTTTCTTGGAAGTTCAACTGGATTATCTAAGTTTTATCTGAGAACATGAAAGCAGGAGTTGAAACAACCTTTAGCTTCAGCTTATGTGCTGTATTTCTATGAGTCATACTAGTTGTATATCTTGGAAGAGTACTTAGGAGACTTAGGAGGTTGAGACTACTGGAATGTGGTAAGGTATGTCATCACCAACATTAGAAGTTAGTATAAGTTTTGGTTAATTTTCAGGATAAGGCTATTATAGTGTAAACTACTAGTTTAAATACTAAGTATATTATCTAGTGTAGTTATCTAGTATGAAGACTGCTAAGCATTATCCTGGTTACTAGTAATTCTTGAATATCAAGAAATAAAGGTTTATAGAGTTGGCAAGGGTTCAGCAAGGACACCTGAGGTAAAATAGAGGTAATTGATCTACATCAGAAGAGATTGGGAAGTGTAGATGAGAGAGGAGGTATTATTCATAGGTTGGGATAAATGTAATCAGAATGAAATGTGAAATTGATAGTAGAACATGAGGAAAGCTATTTTCTATTTAAGATGATGAACAAAAGATAAGAAGACAGCTAGAGTTAGTATTTTTGATATGTCTATAGATCACTATTCTTAGTGTATTTTTCTATCAACAATATAGTAAACCTATTATTTAGCAGCTAAGGTACACATATTACCAGTTACTCTACACAAAATTTTAGCTATATAATAGATTATCTTTATCTTTTTCCACTATGAAGCTATTGCTATTGTCTTACTTCCAAATTCTTCAAATCTTAACTTTGAAATCTAAATTATAACAGTCTATATCTTTAGATTGACCTATAAATAGTGTCACAATCTGGTTCTAGATTACAGTCCTAAGTCTGTGGCAAAACTTGACTACTATAGTGTGTAAATTAGTATAGCTTGTCAAAATTAAAATAATAAACTCTTTTTATTTTCTCATTTTAATTTTAATTTTATTTTAATTTTCTTATTTGGGACTTAGGGTTAGGGTTATAGCATGAATGTTACACATGTCATAGTCATGGTCACACTATCATATAATACATAGAAGAATATATAAGTTTCTAGAACAATAATATCATATAATATATTTACTATATGTTAATCTTTAAAATAGATTAGATGTAGTTGTGTACAGATTTTCAGCCTAGCATATTGTACTAAGAACTTTATCAATTTCTCTTATGTTAACTCAATACAAAGTTCTTTTATTAACTTAACTCTGAGTCTTTAATATATAGCTAGTCTTTGAAATTAAAGTTTGAAACTCATCTAAATATTTCTCTACTACATGACTTCCTTAGTAATAGGTTATTTCTTCCAGTTTGTTAACTGCTATAGTAGTAATGTTGATAGGAAAGAAATAATCTCAGAAAAGCTACTTAAACTTTACCTATATCATAATAGAAATGATACTTGTTGTAGCAACCACTCATCACTCAAGAACAAATGATCTTACAATGAGCAAAGCTCTCAGTAGGGCTATTAAGTAACGAATGGGGGAATTACAAGAGAACTCGACAAGGAGCCCTCGCTGTATTGCTCCTCTATATATACTACTACATTGTGGTCCATGCTACAACAATGTGTTTACCTCATGTCCATCCACCATGTGTCTACCTTAAGGCTACCATGCTTCCTACATGTGCCCTGACATCATACCTTTAATCTCCGCTGTACATGTACACATCATGTGTACACCATAAGGAACCCTTGTCCTTTGACGTCATTCCTAACCTTAACTCCTTCTAGACTCTTCCCAATCCTTCTAGATCCTAAGTCCTTCCAGACCGCTCTAGACTCTATCACATGACTTCCAGATCACGTGCTCTCCATCTATTATAGACTAATAATTACTACTGTTCTATATCTGTCCTAACCCTAACCTTACCTAAAGTCTGTCCACACTCTCATCTTATAACAATACTAGTGGTTGATTCTTTGTAAGATATATATAAGAGGACCTACTGCCTTATCTTAATTTGAGTTTATAGTATATGCTAAAGTCTAAGAAACTTCTTACCTCTCAACTCTTACACTGATACACTACTATAATACTATTAAATTCTCTTAACCCCTACAATACTACTACAGATACCCACTCACTTCTTCATGATCATTAATCCACTTCTTTTAGCTACCAACCAATGAGCCCCTACTATTTGACAATATTAAATTAAAATTTCTAACTATACAACTCCATTATTCTGTAGTTAGGTTACCAAATGTTCCAACTAATGTCTTACTTGATTAGAATAAACTCTTGGATGCTCAGAGTAGCTATCACTTCTGGGAAACTCTATTCTACTTTCTTAGAACTTCTCTAAAGTCATAAACTCCACTAAAATCCTGAAAACTTCATTGTCAGAGTTGTGAACAATGGACTCTATTTTATTTTTATCTTGCCATTTTCTTTTCATTTCTCTTTTATTCTTTATTTTCTTTAAAGGTTAGGGTTTTGCATAACAGTTATACCTGTCACAAACTAGTATCATGCAAGTCATATGTCACATGACATGGTTACACAAATCATGTAGTCATAATAGAAGGATGTAGAAAGTTCTAGAATGATGACATCATACAGCATATTTCATATATATTGACCTTAAGAATAACACATGGTCATTTAGAATAGGCTAAAGTAGTAGAGCATAGACCAACAGTCATTAGTATATAAGATAGATAACTTTTACCTAGGAACTCTATTAAGTTCTCTTGTGATTAACCCAATTCAAGGTTTACTCTTTTGACTTTAACTCTAAGTCTTGAGACATAACATTCATCCAGTTGCTCTAACAATATACATTTAGACCATTTTGAAGTCTAGCTACTTCTGAAGAATAAGAGAGTCTAGAGGATCTTGTCTTGGTTACAAGTGAACTAGTATATAGATAACTAGATGTACAGAAAGTAAGAGCTTAGAAAAGCTCATCTTGTTTGCCAGTTTCTACTGAAGTTCATTAAGAGTAAAATATTGGATCAAGAGCAATTATGTAGGTTTCTAGCTGTAGGAGTTTTGGTAGAAGAAGGAGGTTTCAATGTTGAAGGAGAAAATACATCCACAGATATAGAGACAGAATTAGATACTAGGGTTTGCAGGTTCTAAAGTTAGCTTACAAGACTAATAAGAATGTTGTTAGTAGAATATTCTGAGATACACTAGTACTTTGTTAGTATTAACAGAGTTCATTGGGTAGTCACTCAAAGCAAGCATTGTTTAAGAAGCAAAAGAATGGGAAAAAGGTCAAGACATAAAAGTAAACAATCTAAAACTGCTGTTAAGGTAACTAAGCAGAAATACAGAGTTATCATAGAGTTTGCACTCTAGGAAATCCTAAAAAACAGAATAGAGATAGAATAATAATTCTTTGGTAATTAGAAACTGTTAGAAATAAAGAGAGTAATCTAGAAATAACAGTCCAAAGTCTGAAATTCTGGAGCATGGAAAAGTAAATAAAAATGTGTATAGAGATCAGCAAAATACTACAGAGTTTACTAGAGTTTGTAGTACTGAAAAAAGAGAAAGTGAGCAATATATCTCAAGTGATTGTAAATGACTTAGAAATATACACAGTGCTAGGGATTTGGTCAATGCTGATATACAGAGTAGACATTGGTTATAGATGCAAACACTGAGTGTAAGAAAATAGATTTTGCAAAGTTTGTTGGCAAAAACTCCAGAAAGGAAATTCTATTCTGCTGTTAGAGCAACTAGATAAAGTCTACAGTGTATGTAGAGTTCAAGATCTTACTAATTCTACTATATCAAATACAACTTACTCTTAAGAAAATCTAAGAGAATAGAATAAGGTTTTCCAAAGATGGCTACTATTCTAAATATCCTATGGTTTATTGCAATCTAGTAGAACAATACTGAGCTGACACAAGAATAATAGTGCACAGATAATCAGAAACCTAAGTATAAGTATCTAGAACATTATCTAAAAAGGCAAAGTACATTTAATAGCAATGGAGATACAGCAAGTAACAATCTAAGAGGTCTTTCAAGATGGTAGTATATGAGTTTTGAGTTCAGAGTTGATAGTAGCAAAATCTATAGATTCTATAAAAAAATTTGGTAATATTATTAGACAAAAAAGTCCATTATGAAGTTTACAGAGTTTAGATTTGAGAGATCTTACTTAGCTAAATACAATAAAAAGTCTGGTCTCCTTACAGTGTCAGAGTGAAAGATGATGGTTTCTATTTATTTTCATTCTCTTCTTATTTTTTTATTTCTCTTTATTATTCTTATTTTCCAGACTGAGGATTGGGGTCAGTGTGATGTCACATATCACTGTCATGAATTACTATCACATGATCATATATCACACAGAATATTATAGAAAATCCTAAAACAATAATATTATATAGTATGTATTACACATATTAACCTTAAGATAAGTACATATCCTTTAGGGTAGGCTAGGTTTAGTATAGTATGGACCATGAGCCCAGTATATATAAGATAGATAAATTGTACTTAGGAACTTTATCAAATTCTCTTATATTAACCTAATACAAGATTCCTTTCTTATCTTAACACTTTGAGGTTTGAATCATAACATATAGTTAGATTGCTATCAGCAGCTCTGGAAATAATGGCAGAGAAAGAAGGTGGTTATACAAGAAGCAAAAGATAGTAGTGTTTATGTTACAATTGTTGTCTTATATTTAATAGATATTCACCTTATATATAACATAACTTAGATATATATAAGGTTCATTTTACTTCATTACTTATAACTACTGTGCCCTGTGTATTTCTCATGTAGTAGTAGAGGCTTTCACATGTTCTCCTTATATTTCTCTTATTGTTTTCCTCAAGGATACTATCCTTTTTCATTAGATATATATAGTTGTAGATACAATCCTGTATCTTTATACTTTACCAATTCATCATTCTCTTCTCTCTTACTCAAGTCTTTATCTAAGTTGTAATCTGAGCCAAGCTTAAGATTGTAACAGTTTGTATATGAGGTTTGGGATTTGGACCAGGAAATAGTGCTGTAATCTCATGGAGTTTGTTTTGGAATTTGTAACAGTATAACTCTGTAGTAAACCTTATGATATTTGACATTTGCAAAAGGTCTGAGGGTGCAAGAAGCTATATCCCCTTATACAGACATTGTTTGAAAAGTAAGGAAAGAAGAGAGATATCAAGACATTAATGTTAGAATTGTAAACAATGGACTTTATTTTATTTTTATTTTTCTATTTTATTTTCATTTTATTTTCATTTTTATTACTTCTTTTATTTAGGGTTAGAGTTTAGCATGACATCATGGTCACAACTGTCACATATCACTGTCACTGTCATAGTCACACAATCATGTAGTTATAATGGAACAGAATAAAACATTCTAAAAATGGTGATGTCATAACACATGTTAACCTTATAGTTTACACATGGTTCTTAGGATAGGCTAGATGCAGTAGTAGCATAGACTATCTAGTAGAGTATATAAGATAGACAACTTTGTACTAGGAACTCCATTAAGTTTTCTTGTGTTAATCTTAATACAAGATTTACTTTCTTGATCTACTCTAAGGTCTTGAGATTATAACAATTAAGATGAATAGTTCTAGATTATTAAGCCAAAATGCTTCACAGTCCCCAAGTAAAGATTTTATTCTGTTGTTAAAGTAACTACAGTAGATGCATGAAGTTTATACTTCAAACTTTGAAAAAACCTAAGTTATAGTTATATTGCAGAAGTACACTAGAAACATGACTTACTTCTAAAAGATCTAAGAGAATAGAATAGTTTCTAGAAGTAGCAACTATCTTATATACTCTAGGCTGTATACTAATCTGATAAATTAACACTAGTATAACTAAGAAATAATAAAGTCTATATAGTCAGAGGTAAGAAATAAAATTTGGAATTTTTACCAGCAAATGAAAGAAGCTATTAAGTTTACTTTGAAGGTAATAGCAGAAAAGAGGAAGTATTTGTATATAGAATTCAGAATTTATATTAGAAGAAAGTAACAAAGCTTTATTGTAAAGTATTGTTACAGAGTTCAGAATTTACAAAAGATCTAAAAAGCCTAAGAATTCATATCCCTTTATAAATAGTATCATAGAATTCATAAAACAAGTGAAGTTAGCACTAAAAAAAAAGCAAGATCTATAATCTAAAAGTTTTAGAAAGACATAGCTAAATACTATAACTGACAACAAGTGTCTGCTCTTGTTTTCAGAATTGTGAATAATAAACTTAGCTTATTTTTATTTTTTTCTCTCATTTTTTTCTTATTTTGGAACTTAGGGTTAGGGTTAGTGTGACATCACATGTTACTGTTACAAACTGTCACATATCAGTTACAGTCACATATTATCTAGAATATGGTAGAAAGTTCTGAAAGAAATAATATCATAACAACAGTAAATCGTATCTTTGTTACAATCTTAGGCTTGGCTCAGGTTGCAACTTAGGCAAAGACTTGAGTTAAGAGATAGGAATGAGTCAATTGGTAAAGTGTAAAGATACAGGCTTGTATCTACAGCTATATATACCTAGTAACTATGAGTAGAACATATGTAGTCCATAAGAAAATGAGTCATAGAAAATAAGGAAGCCTTCACTACTACATGAGGTGCTGACTAATCATACATGAGGAAAATATAAGGTAATGAAACTATAAATAAAAGAACCCAAACACATGTTGTCTATGAAACATTCACCTGTTAGACATGAGGTATTAATCATAACAATCTTCATTATTTGGTGGATAAAGAAACAAAGAAATTCAACCTCACACCATTAGGTCCTAGCAAGATGTTATGGGATTTTTAAAAATGAATGTGATAGTATTGTTAGAAATTGGCATATGAACTTTCAAGCATTCAACCTCAAAGACATATATTTCCTTAATCTCTTAAATAATGATCTTAATCCCATTGAACCTTCTTATATCAAAAGAGGATCATAGATTAAATATTCCAGGCACTCTAACTCTTTGTGTACAAGAGCCATAAAAGCTATTACCAACTATGCCCTAATAGGGAAATATTGTTATAATTTAAATGCCTTAGAATGGATTAATAAAGAAAAACCTTGTATTCAGATTAAACATATAAGAACTCGATAGAGAGCTCTGTACAAACTAGTCTACCTTATATACCAAACTAGATAGTCCATGCTAACTACTTCTCTAGCCTACTCTAAAGACTATATGTTCACCTCAAGGTCAACATGTATTCTACATGTTGTATGATATTATTCTCTAGAATCTTCTATATTCTTCCATGTATCTTGTGACTCTGTGATCATTACTGTGACCATGTTATCTGATGTGACTGATATGTGATAGTGTGATCTCATCACTCTAACCCTAACCTTAGGTTCACAGAAAAGAAAAATAAATCAAAAAAGAAAAAGAAAAAAAGATTAAATAAAAAAGCTAGTATCTAAACTTTGCATGTCTGACAAATATTATCTTTAATTCTTCCCTCAAAAGTAATTTAATTGTCCATATAGTACCTATTCAATTGAAACTAGACATTATATTCTTTATGAGTATAAAAGGTTCAATAATTATTGGAATTCAAGAAGAGACTCTATTAGCCACTTCATTACTTTTCTAGAATTTAACCTAAAATACTTTTTTCTTTGGAGAAAGCATTACATAATATTGTAGTTGTAATACTTTTACTTTTCTATACTTAGTATTACTTTTCTCTTTTTTTTCTTTTTTCTTTTTCTTTTCTTTTCTTTTATTTTCCTTTTCTTTTCCATTTCTCTGTAGGTTTAGTCTTATATAATGTGGCTATAAAGTAGTTACCACAATCTGCTATTAAGCACTATATGATAAATTGTTAATTTTAAAAAAAATAAAAAATAAAAAAGAGGTATGTGACTGTGGTCACATCATGTGTCACATAACATTATATCATAGGCCTAGAACTTAGAAGAAGTTATTAAAAGAATAATGTCAAGATATATATCTATAGCATATTTATCTTATAATATATATATAGTGCACTCATAGCTGACATATGGACATTAGGATAGGGTTATTTATTGTTAGCACAGACCATATATCTATAGTATAAATAGAATAGCAATATATCAGGAACTTCTTGTCAAGTTCTCTTGTAATCTCTATAAGACTCTCATCTTATAAAACTACTTAGTACACTATTGACTGTCTTAGTTAGTAGTTACCACAACAAGTGCTGACATAGTAACTAATGTATCTTGGCATCTAAAGCTACCAGTGATTCTGAGAAACTATTTGTGTTATTATCCTAAGCTTGGCTTAGATTGTAACTTAGACAAAGATTCTAGTAAAAGAGGAAAGAATGATTAATTAGTGAAGTATAAAGATACAAAACTGTATCTACTACTATATATACATATAGACCATAAGGAATTGGTAAGGCATCCTTGAGAAAACAATATGAAAGAAATAAGAAAAACATGAGAAGGCCTTTACTACTATATGAAGTACTGATAGAAGTTAGGTAAAAGAGAGGTTACACTAGGGTACAACAAGAACTATGCAGTACTAGCCCTTAACTATATGCTAAAGAATTCAAAGGGAATGATATTAGTATCAGAAATCAAACAGAGTGTAGAAAGTAGTGGAGACTAAAGCAATGAAAATCAGGGTGGCAGAAACAAAAAGAGAAAGAGAAAAGAGAAGAAGAAGAAAAGAAGTAAGAAAAGAAGAAGTAGAGAAATAAAGAAAAAGAAACCAAAAAAGAAGAGAATGATAGAAGTAAAGAAGATAGCAAAGAAATAGGAAATTTGAAATGAGGAAGAAGAAGTAGCAAAATCTAAAAAAAAAGTTGAGAAATTAGTCTTTCAGAGACTCTATGAATAGATCCATGTTTTTAGAAAGAAAGCAAGTGAGAGGATACCAACAAAGAAGTTGTGAGATTATGTAATAGAGGTAAAAGAGGAATTTGTGTCAAAAAAGAGAAAATTATATCTGTTATCAAGAAAGAAAAAAGAAGAGATATACAAGTTTATAAAAGAATAATTGAGGAAAGTGTTATAACTCAAAAATCTTAGAGTTGGTCAATAAGAAGAACCTTATATTAGGGTTAACACAAGAAAACTCAATAGAGAACTCTATATAAGCTTGTCTATCTTATATACTAAAACTAATAGTCTGTGCTTTACTACTCTAGCCTATCCTAAATGACTATGTGTATAATATATTGTATGACATCATTATTCCAGAAGCTTCTACTACCTTCTATCATATCATGTGATTGTATGATGATGTGACTATGACAACATGTCATGTACAAGTCCACCTATCTGGAAATTACATCTCCATGATAATATCATCTTCAAATTATACAAGCTCACCTTCCTTGCAACATGTCTTATAGCAGTGCTGCAACTATCTGGATATTCTGTCTTCCACAGTGGAGGTACTCCTATTCAACTCAGTCTTCTATGATGGAGTTACTCCTATCAGTGTCACAACACTGAAACCCCAAGCATCTTCTATACTATCCATTTGTATAAAAGATTAGTAGTTACACTGTAATTCGCTAGTCTGATAATCAATAAAGATAACTCTTATTGAACTCAATCTCCAGTGTTCAATGGCAACACACCAATCAGCACTCACTCCTATCTTGGACTTCTTCCTATCATCTGAAGTTGTGACCACACAACAGACAGACAGCGCAGTACATAAGCTGAAGCCAAGGTCATTCCACAAGTCCACTCATCTCTAAGTCCATTCTGCAGACTTCTACCCCAGTGTGAACCATACCTGACACAGCATCATATTGTGATAGTTTGTGATGATAAATTATAATATCACATTAAACTCTAACAAATAAATCAAAAATGAAAATGGAAAAGAAAAATAAAATAAATGAAGTCCATTTTTTGCAACTCTGATAGAAAGGGTATATTAGACCCTCAAAGTTGCCTCAAATAGCATCTGTATTTTCTATAAAAAAGAAAGACAGTAAGAAACATATAGTACAGGACTATTGATATTTAAATAAATGGACTATTAAGAATAATTATCCTTTGCCTCTTATTTTGGATATTGTAGAAAATATAAGTACTAAAAAAGTTTAGATTTACAATGAGAATATAATAATATACAAATAAAAGAGGAGGACAAGTGGAAAACAGCATTTATGATACCAGAAGAGTTGTTTGAACCAACAGTAATATTCTTTGGACTTACAGCAATGTTTCAAACAATAATAAATGAAATTCTTTGGAACTTAATCAATACTAGAGAAGTAGTAAGTTTCATAAATGATGTTATAATAGGGATAGAAAAAGAAGAAGAACATAATAAGCTTGAAGTAGATATAATAGAAAAAATAAAAATAGCTAGAGAGAAAGACAAAGAAGTGGTTAGAGTAGTAGAAGAGATGAAGAAGGCAGGAGTGAAAGTACTGAGAGGTAATAAATGGCAAGTAAAAGGAGATTTAGTGTTAAAAGAGGGGAAGGTATATATACCAAAGAATGAGAAGTTAAGGATAGAGATAATTCAGCCATACCATAATATACCAGTAGCAGGATATAGAAAAAGATAGAAGATAACAGAGTTGGTGACAAGGAACTACTGGTGGCCAGAGATAACTAAAGACATAGGAAAATGTGTAGATGGTCGTAATATGTGTTAGAAAATGCAGTGGAAAAGTTGATGGCAAATGAGGTTCTAGAAAAACCATAAACACATTTAATAGTGGACTTTATTACTGAGTTGCCATTAGTAGCTGAGAAGGATGTGATTCTAGTAGTCTATGATAGGTTGTCAAAAATGGCACATTTTATAGCAACAATAGAAGAGACATTAGTGAAAGAATTGGCAAGGTTATTCAAGAATAATGTGTGAAAGTTGTATGGGTTGCCAAAGAGTATGATCTTAGATAGAAGACCACAATTTGCAGCAGAGCTGACAAAGAAGCTAAATAAAATGTTGGAAATTGAGACAAAGTTGTTGACATCATTCCATCCACAAACAGATGGTCAAATAAAAAGAGTGAACTAAAAGCTAAAACAATATTTATGGTTCTTTATTGATCATAGACAAAAGGATTAGCCAGAATAGTGTCAAGATTGTTGACGATGGACTTAATTTTTATTTTTATTTCTTATTTTTCTTTTTTCTTTTTCTTTCTTTTCTTTTATTTTTCTATTTTTAGAACAACTCAGGTTAGGGGTTATCAGTCATGCTGTCACATCAGTCACAACTTGATGGCGTAGTCACAAGACTGATCACGGGATATAAGAGAAGAAAGTAGAAGGTTCTAGAACAAAGTGACGTCATACAGCATGGACAACATATGCTGGCCTCATGTTATACTCATGGTCGTTTAGGGTAGGATGCACAGTAGTTAGCATGGACCATGAGGAATAGTATATAAGGTAGACTACTTTGTATTAGGAATTCCATCGAGTTCTCTTGTGTCACTCAATACAAGAGTTAGTTCTTTGCTTAACACTTTGAGCATTGAATCATAACAAATAGTTAGTAATAGCAGAGTTTGTAGTGAACAACAAGATACACTCAGAAACTAAAGTATCTCCATTGATAGTGAACTATAGTAGAGAATTAAGGATGGAGGCAGATATTAGGAAGAAGAAAAAAGTAGAGAAGGCAACAGAGTTTGCAGAAAGGATGAAAAAGATTTAAAAAGAGACTGAAGCAGCATTAAGAAAGACTCAGGAATAAATGAAGCAGCAAGTAGATAGGAGAAGGAAAAAAGTTAAAGAGTGGAAGAAGGATGACAAGGTGATGTTGAGTATAAAAGACTTAGTATTCAAGGAAAGGCTAGTAAGGAAGCTAGTAGATCAATATATCAGTCCATATATCATTAACAAGGTAATTTCTACCAATGTAATCAAACTTCAATAAAAATTCACCTAGTTGTGAATATTAGTCAAGTAGTAAGATAAAGAGCAAGTAGAGGGCCAGAAAGTAGAAGAAGTGAAACCAGTAGAAGTAGATAAAGTTGAAGAATGAAAGATAGAAAAAATTTTAAATAAAAGAAAAATAAGAGGAGTGGTAAAGTATTTGGTGTATTAGAAGAGGTTTATAGCAGAAAATAAGATATAGAAAAAGAAAGAGAACTTGGAAAATGCAAGAAAAGCAATAGCAAAGTTTGAAGGAAAACTTAGTATAGAAGTAAAAAGATAAGAAAAGTTGGATTTAGCAGAGAAAAAAAACTTCAGAAAAGAGAAATTACTAGTGAATTCTATAGTGAAAATGTTGTATAGATGGGATAATGAAAAATTTGAGAAAGAGTATTTAAAGAAGTTAGAAAGAAACTAGCAAAAATAGAAGTCAGTTTCTCTAGAGAAAAAACCTTAAAGAGAAGGTAATTGTCACAAACTTCATTCAGCTTGTATCTCCACAACCAGTAGACTGATTTTTACAAACTAAGCTGCACTGGGAAGCCCAAAATAAGGGCTATCTGCACATATATGGGATATACAAAAGCAACAACAAATGACTGAGATATCAGGCTATTAGTAGTGTTATAATACGAAAGTATGGACAGACTTCTAGTGTTAGTGTTAGAACCTTAGGTAATTATTAGTCTACAGCTAAAAAGAGATAGGGCACGTGACTAGGAAGTCACATGACATTACGTCATAGGCCTGGAGTAGTCTAGAGCGGTCTGGAAGGACTTAGGGTCTAGAAGGATTGGGAAAAGTCTAGAGTAGGAGTTAGAGTTAGAGATGACGTCAAGGGACAATGGTTCCTCATGGTGTACAGATGACGTCAAGGGACAACGGTTCCTCATGGTGTACACATGGTGCACACATGTACAGCGGAGATTAAAGGTATGACGTCAGGGCACATATGGATGAGTAATAGGACATAAGGTAGAAGCATGAACTTTAGGGTAGGAGAAGCATAGTCATAGCACAGACCAATGTTACAAGGTATTTAAGTAGAGATAGTTCCTGTAAAGAGTTCTCCATCAAGTTCTCTTGTGTAAACCCTATACAAGGTTCTTCTCCCAAACCAACACTAAGATTTCTGAGTTATAACAAGTAGCTATAAAAGCTCTGTCTGCTAATATCTCATGAATGGCTGAACAGATTTGCACAATTAAACTTGCATTGAAAAGTGCTCATCAATTTGTTTCCAACGATATATGATGTGTCTCAAAGAAATAAGTATTAGTAGAGATACAAACATATCAATGTAGTGACATAATTAGTTACCTTCTAAAATTAGCCTGATAGCTGCTATGACAGGTGACAGGTCCCATCAGGTATGAGTTTTGATCATGTGATGGCAACAGCTTGCACATGGACCATCACTCTTTTGTATATATACCTCTGTGTTTAAGAGCTAGACCTCAGACTTAATAACATTAATTATTCTTGTTGATACTTTTTATCATTTGTCAATCATCATATCCTTATACTGAACCTCTGAAATACTATTTAGCTCAAGTATCACAACCAGTGAATATCTTATTTGTAATAGTAATATTAGAGTTTAAGATAATGAACTCTATTTATTTTTATTTTTATTTTTCATTTTCATTTTTTTTCTTATTTTTAGACTTAAGAGTTAGTATAATATCACAAACTGTCACATTGTCACAAGTCACTCTTACAGAATCATATACCACAGAAGAATATAGATATATCAGAATTATAGAAGTTAGACTTAGTTTTATTTTATTTTCTTTCTTATTTTATTTCTTTTTTGATTTATTTTCTATCTTTAGATCTAGGGTTAGGGTTTAGTGTGATGTCACCATGTCACTGTCACAAACTGTCACATGGAATGTTATAGAAGGTTCTGGAAGGAATAATATCATATAATATATTATATATATGTTAATCTTAAGGAAGATAGTAGTATAGTATAGACCAGTAGTCTAGTATATATAAGATAGACAATCCTATACAGAGTTCTCTATCAAGTTCTTTTGTGTTAACCCTAATATAAGATTCTTTCTCTTGACCAAGTCTAAGGTTTTGAGTTTGTAACAAAAAGGTATTTCTGGTATTACTGAGTCTTTTGGTATCAGTAATTTGAACAATACTTATAGTAAGATAATATCATTTTTTCCCTTACATTATTTCAAGTACCACATACAAGTGATTCTAAGATTTCAGTTAGTTAGTTTACTCTTGTAAATATTAACTAATATTCTTGACTATAGATAGATAACTCTATTTAGGGCTTTTTATTCCCAATGTAGCCATAATTTCTATTAAATATGACTACTAATCATCAGCTTGGTAGGCATTTATTTTACCAACTACCTTTAAATAAAATAAATCAATTCTTATAGTAATATTTTTATTTTTTATTTGTTATTTTTTATTATATATAAAGTTTTATATTAATATCATAGATTATAATACATATAAATATAGTTATATATAAAATATTGTATTCTTTATCATAAATATTAATTTATTTAATTAATTCTAGCTAATAAATATTTTTATAACTCATATCTAATAGATAATTTAATATTATTTGATACTCTACTATTATAAGATAAAGAAGTGTGAGAAGAGATTTCCTTATATATTAGTAGAAGAATATTATTTTATTAGTCTATAGTAAAAGAGAGGAGGCATGTAACCTGGAAGTCACATGACATTATATCATAAAGCCTAGAGTAGTCTAGAGAACCTAGAAGGATCTATAGACTAGAAAAGTCTAGAGAAGTTGGGAAGAGTCTAGATAATGATGTCAAGAAGTATGTTAACCATATTACTATTATATAATGTACACATGGTGCACTCATGGATGATGCATAGACTTTAGAGTAGAATACATAGTAGAAGAATAGTATATATAGTGTAGCAATACAGCGGAGACTTCTTGTTGAGTTCTTTTGTAATTTCCTACTACTTGATAGTCTATTGAGAGCTTTATTACTTATGTATATCTACTAGTTGTTACAATAGGTGGTTGCTACAGCATCTACTAGAAAATAGCCTGAACAGTTTTACAATATTAGATATTTTTATCTTAAGCTATATACTATTTAATTTAAATTTTTTAAATTGAATTAAAATATCTCCTATTTAAGAGATTTATAAGATATCTTATTTATTTATTTATTTTTTTAAATTAACAATTTATTACATAGTATATAAGGGTAGACTATAGTAGCTACAATATAGCTACATTACATAAGATAAAGATATATGAAGAGTAAGAAGAAAAAAAGAAAGATAAAAAGAAAAGGAAAAGAAGAAGAAAAAAGGAAAAATAGAAAAATAGTCTAAGACATAAAATATTTAATGTATCTACAAAGTTATGCTATTTGCAAAGCTGAAAGTATTGGGATTAAATTTGAGAAAAGAAATAAAGTAATCTAAAGAGTCTCTTCTCAGATTCCAGTAGTTGTTAAATCTTCTATACTCATGTAAGATGTGACATTTAGATTTAATGGGATATTTTGTCAAAGTCTTGATTCAGAAAAAACCTCAAGTAATATTTACCATTTGAAGCATGATTTATGATAACTCTTGTTACTCTAATGTATAGAGAATTGAAATGACCTACATATTTGAGCCAAGGACCCTCTTTAATATATGTTTGGATAATAAAATTGAGATTATCATCTATGAGGTTGAAGAAGTATTTCTCCCTCAGATCTGACATATGGAAAGACAACTGCCAGTTATTGATATAACTATCACTTTCTTTTTTCTTGCTATAATCCCATGATATTTTGCAAGAATAAATAGGATTGAACTTGAATTCCCTTGTATCTTGATCAACAAGTGTATATAGGGGCCATCTACTCATAGATAGACAATCTTGAAACTCAATAGAACTGTCAGAATTCTTTTCAAAGAACTATCTCAACTTCTTTGAAATGGTAATCAATTAAAGTTGGTAAGAGTGGATTGACAAGTCAAAGATTTTTTGTACTATGTGAATTACATCTATGGCAACAATGATATAAGAGATATCTGGGATTTGAGTAGCTTGATTTATTCTATATCTAATTGCAAAAAGTTCAGCCTTAGTGCTAGTGATGTTGATAGTATAGTAGACAGTTTTCCTGATAGGATTGTTGTATAAATGAATGTACACAACAGATGTAATGACATTGTCTTTGATACTGACATTAGAAATGACTACTGCTAACCTGCTGTTTGATGATGCTTCAAAAATAAGTTTATCAAGTTTATCAAGTTGAGAGTTAGTATTCTTGTTATAGTATCTTATTTATCATTACTCACCTTTATACTATGGACTAACTACTAATAAGTTAATTTACTTAAGTAAATATTAAGATAAACTTTAGCATTATTAGTGTTTTTAATATATTTAATTCAAAATATTTATATTTATATTTATATAAAAAATAATATAATAAGTATTAGATATTTCTCTTAGTTGAGTCTGCATTATTTCTTTCTCTCTTACTACTATCTTGTATGATAGCATCCAAAAGAGAATTAGCAAATTTATTGTTTCCTTTTGATTCTTGCACACTTTTAAACTAGGAGTTTCAATACAATATAAATATAAATATAGAAATAGATACTCTAAGAGGTTGGTCTACAAAGTCTAGTATTAACAACTCAAGAAAGTTGTCAGTACAGTCAAGTATATCTTCTATTCCTTACATTGAAAGAATAGAAGCACAGAACAATAATCCAGCATAAGCTAACTAAGTAGAGCTTAATAAAGCCTAAGATAATATTTTGTCCTATACAACTTATTTGTCCTATACTACTCTAGAGAAAGGGATAAACACATTAACTAATGAGGCTATAGGTGCAAAGAACACACTAGAACCTAATGGAGAGAGCATAGAGAAGGCATAAAGAAGGCATAGACAGTATAGTTAACAGTAACAACAATATCTTCAGACAATGCATTTCAGCCCAATTCATGCCTAAAAATGCTAAGAACACCAACAAAGGAAAGGTATTTGACAAACTGGGCAAGATACTAAATATATCTAGAATTTCTTCTCCTATTTCCCCAAAGCTGAGCAAAAAAGTATTAGAGAAATCAAAGTTCTATAAGAATAAAGAAAAACAGGACAACAAACAGGAAAAAATGAAAGATTGATCATATGCTCAAGTTTCTTCAAAGAAATCATAAAAATAAAAGACAACTTCCTAAATCTTTCATCCAAGAAAATTCAGGAGATTCAAAAAATCATAAATGAAATGGAAACAGTCAAATTCAGGATCAACATGACAACTAAAGATTCTTTGAGAAAACAAGTCCTAGTTTCTATGAGTTTGGACAATACAAATAATATTATGATCTTATCCAACAAGCATATTGTGAACATTAACAGAGCACTCAAGGAAATCAAATCAGAAGTCATAGCAGAATTAGAGCAGATAATAAAGGTCTTTATATTACTACTAATAAAGTTACATCCAATCTAGACCTCAATATTATCAAAAAATACATCAAGAACATAGATGTCATCAACTTTAAAGATGTCATAACCCTAAGACTATTTCAATAAAAATTGTACCTTAAGATTTTGGGTATTCCATATCTCAGAGAAGATACAAATGTTTTTATAATGTCAGATATTATTGAAAAAGTTCTTCAGTCCACACATATCTTCAATAATGTGACTCTCACCTCTAAACCAAAAATCATCAAGGCTTCAAGCAAACCAGATATAATGTAGGAATATATATCACTACAGTATAAAGTACCAATATAAATCCAGGAGTATCTTAGTGCAAGAACTGTTGGAAGTGGAAACATACAACTTTCTCATACCAAACACATAGAGCAAGATATGTCAAGTACAACAGATTACACAAAGTTGAGCATCATTGTGATTTAGCATGATACTGCAAAGCAAATTTCAAGACTAATCCTCTAAGACTCAAAACACTAAAAGGCATACCATGTCCACACATCTTTGAATGCAGCAACTGCAAAGGGAAATATCAAACTGACAGCTATTTGTGCTTGTTCTAGAAATATTGATTCAACAAAAAATAGTATTTGAAGAAGTATCAGAAGCTTCATAAAAACAGAAGCATATCAATATGCTCAGCTGTGAACAAGGAAAGATCATGATTATAAAGAATCTCAAACTTTTTTCACAGAACATTTGAAAGAACAGACTATTTACAGACATAATCTTAGAAAGCAAAAAAGAGTTTGATATTATCTTTATCCAAGAGCCTTTGTAGTCTTATATCCAAACAATCACAAGTTCAACTTCCAGAGAAGAAGATAAAGTCATTGGTATACCTAATCATCCATCTTGGATTACTTTCTCCAGGTATTTGTCTAATGAAAACAAAAATCCAAGGATAATTACTTATATCAGTGTTTGAATTACTCATTTGCATTTCTTTTTACAAAGAGACATTTTCAATCATAAAGACATTAATTGTCTTTCTTTCTTCAATAATGGTTGTATTTATTTTATGATTAATTTTTATTCAGATAAACAACAATTAGCCTTAAAGTATCTCAAGAATACTGAGATCAATATCTATAACATTCTTGTCATGACTAGAGATTTTAACATTAGGAATAGTGATTAGAACTCATCTTACCCACATCATTCAATGCACAGCAATATCTATGAGAACACGCTGATTTATTCAAGCTAAGATTATCTATTTCAGTCCAATAGATTTTAACAAGATATATGGATAATCTCAATTATTCCAATTCAGTCATTGAACTCATGTTTCTTTAACTGGACTCATATGAGATCAATAAACATATTATTTTACCTAAATCTTAGTACTCTTCTGACCATGCTCCATTAATCATTAACATATCTATTTACAAAGAATTTATTCAAGAGAAGCAAAAAACCATTATTAGAAACTCCCAAGAGGAAGAAATATTTTTAATGAGCTTACCAATACATTGATACAATAAACATATCAAGTTTCAAATCTCTAGAGAAAACAGTTTGCAAGAATTTCAAATTCTACATAGTATAAATTCTCCAAGAATGTTAATATTACTAAATGCTCTAAAGCCTAGTATAATGATAATTATGATGCCAAACTAAATATTTACCACTCTTCAAAGTTACTAGAGGATTGGAAAGAATTCAAGAATGTTGTTAAAAATACCAAACATACTTTCTTTGATGACAAAATTCAAGAAATAGCATCAAAAAATGAAAGACCATGGTGTTATGGGATGCTTTGAACACTAACGATTTTTATTTTATTTTCTTTTATTTTTTCTAATTTTATATGGATTTTCTTTTTCTTTTAGATGATGGAGAGGCATGTGACATGGAAGTCACATGACAGGTCACATGATGTGACGTCATAAGCCTAGAACATAATGGAAGGGTCTAGAAGATAATATCAGGGCACATGGAGACAACATAGTAGCCTTAAGTAGGAAATGAGGTGGACATGAGGATGCAACATAGACATAAGGGCAGGACTCATTATTAGTAGCATGGACCAAGCATGTTTTGTATAGATAGAACTCTAATATAAAAGAGACTCCTTGTCGAGTTCTCTTGTGAACTTCCTACTTAATATCCGCTTAAGAGATTTACTCACTGTGTAGTCATTAGTCTTTGTGACTAGTGGTTGCCACAACACATGGGACCTTATGAACTAGGTCAAGAAGTGTAAACTCCCAGCCATGAAAGCTCTTCAATATATGAGATGTCCTTGCATTGAACTTAATGATCTATGATAAGCTCTTTACTAGACATTCAACTTAGTATAAAATTAACAAGTGAACATTCAGTTATTAGATGAAATACCTTCAGAATCCACAAGAGAATGGCAAGTTTTCTAAAGAAAAGTTTAGAAATATAATTCATAAATACAATAGTTCTTCCACTCCAGGCTTTGATCAAATCTCTTAGAAATATCTCAAAGTTGTTCTAAACAATGATAAGCATCTATCCAATATTATCAACATTACTAATATGTGCATTGACCTTGGTCACTGACTATTGTATTTTAAAATGTCAACCTTGATCATTATTCCAAAACTAAATAAAATGTTGTATAACTCTTCAAAAATATTTAGGCCAATTGTTCTCCTCAATATGCTAGGTAAACTTATCAAGAAAGTTATTGGTGAAAGACTTCAATATCAATCTATCACTTTGAATTTTGTTCATCCAAATCAATTGGGTAGACTCAAGCAGTGATCTACAACTGATACAGGAGTTGTTCTTACTCACATTATTTACTTGGACTGGGTTAAAGACCTTCAAACCAGTACTTTAGCCTTCAACATAGCACAATTCTTCTCTTTGCTAAATCATTGAATTCTTCTATTAATTCTGGATAAAGCTAACTTTGATTTTAGGATTTCATTATTCTTTTCTAACTATTTAATAAACAAAAAAAGCACAGTATATGTAGAATGACTTTATTTCTCCTTTCTTTAAGGCAAATATAGGTATAGAGCAATAGTCTGCTCTCCCTCCCATTTTATCTACTTTATATATTGCTCTCATCTTTTATATTTTTGAAAAAAGGTCTAAAAATCTTTTTAAAAATTCAACTGTTTTTTTTCTATCTTTTGTGGATGATAGTCATTTTATTTTGCAGGAAAAAACTCTTAAAAAATCAAATACTATGCTTTTTTGTAGTTACAACATCATTACCTCTCTTTTTGATTAGATTGGATACACGGTTGAGTATAGGAAGTTGGAAATCTCCCACTTTTTCAGATCAACCAAACATTTCTATCCTCCATTTTTAGATCTCACTCTCTCTAGTGACCCTATTCTATAATCAAAGAACACTTAGAAATATCTAAGTTTCATTTTTGACAGAAAACTCTCCTTCTGCCAACATATCCAATATTACTCTTATAAATCACTTTCTACAATCAAAGAAATGAAAATATTAAGCAATTCTATGAGAGGTCTATTACTCTTTCACAAGTAACTCTTATATACAACTTGTGTTCTCCCTATTATTCTTTATAGATTTCCTCTATAGTACTACAAAAGTATCTTGTTATCCTTTCCTATCAAGAAGCTCATAAAAAATATAGTAAAAAGCTACCTTGTGGATTATAAAAGCTTTCTACACCTCTCTCTCTTGGAGAATTAAAGCCATTGTGTTATGGTACGAAAGTGTGGACAGACTTTGGACTAGGGTTAGGGTTAGGACCTTAGATAATTATTAGTCTACAACGGACATAGGGTTAGAAGATAGGTACGTGACCTGGAAGTCATATAGACATAGGCTAGAGTAGTCTAGAGCGGTCTGGAAGGACTTAGGGTCTAGAAGGATCGGGAAGAGTCTAGAAGGAGTTAGGGTTAGGGATGATGTCAAGGGACATGGGTTCCTCATGGTGTACACATGGTGTGCACATATATAGCGGAGATTAAAGGTATGACGTCAGGGCACATATAGGAAGCATGGTAGCCTTAAGGTAGACACATGGTGGATGGACATGAGGTAGAGGCATGGACTTTAGGGTCGGTTAGATAATGTTGTAGCACAGACCAAGTCAGGATAGTATATATAGTGGTAGATAGAGTAGGAGCTCCTTATCGAGTTCTCTTGTATCAACCCGGTATAAGGTTTATTCACTTGTCCAACTCTAAGGGCTTGTGTCTACAACACATTGCTGGTCTCATTCCTATTCAACTATATCTTGATAAGCTCAGTAGTCATCATCAACTAAGAACAACATCTCTATCTACTAATCATATTATCAAATCATTCTTTGAATATCATCTCATATTGGATTCAATGCCTTATTGTATTTTATTGGATAATATCACTCTCAAACAGAAACTAAAAATCAAGAGTTCCATTATAAATACTAACAATTATCTTATTAATATTTTTCCTTCTTTTAATCTATTGTATAAGGAATTATCTCCTGGTTTTTGCTTAGTAAATACTTTTCAGAACTATTTTTCTTTTAACATTGTAGATTAGAAAATCAATAATACCAAGTATACTCATCTCCAAAAACTCAATAAAGTATTTGAAGATTCTCTACAAGATTCCAATACTATTCTCATCTTACTAACATCAAAAACCAAGTCACTATGTCCATTGCTCATATTGAATCACAAAATTGTGGCCAAGACCATCCATCATGCTATCAACATTACAACAATAAAGGCTGAATTATTCACCATTAGATGTAGAATTAATCAAGCCATCCATATCACAAATGTTTTGCACATCATAGTCATTACGGATGCTATCTATTCAGCCAAAAAGATATTTGATTCTTTTTTCCATCCTTATCAAGTGCAATATATTGTATCACAAATTAGCTACTCACTGGTTGTGATACTTGAACTGAATAGTGTTCTAGAGGTTCAGTATAAGGAGATAATGATAATAGGTGATGAGTAGTATCAACAGGAATAATTAATGTTATTATCTGAGGTCTAATCCTCAAACACAGAAGTATATATACAAAAGAGTGATGGTCTGTGTGCAAGCTGTTGCTATCACATGATCAAAACTCATATCTGATGGGAGCTGTCATCTGTCATAGCAGCTGTCAGGCTAATTTTAGAAGATAACTAATTATGTTACTACATTGATATGCTTGTATCTCTATGAATACTTATTGCTATAAGATATACCATATATCATTGGAAACTGTTTGATGAGCACTTTCCAATGCAAGTTTGATTGTGCAAATCTGTCTAGTTGTTTACGAGATATTAGCAAACAAAGATTCTACAGTTACTGATGACCTGATATCTTAGTTGTTTGTTGTCACTTTTGTACATCCCATATATGTGCAAATAGCCCTCATTTGGGGCTTTCCAGTGCAACTTAGTTTGTAAAAATTGGTCCACTTGTTGTGGAGATACAAGCTGAATGAAGTTT
>Ga0157364_1000309_pt1 | contig 29949 bp, 33 predicted proteins | sample AttsexASBM2_FD_111476 | JGI IMG/M metagenome (GOLD analysis project Ga0157364, IMG submission 111476) | Fungus gardens microbial communities from leaf cutter ant in Ribeirão Preto, State of São Paulo, Brazil - Atta sexdens ASBM2 | ecosystem: Host-associated > Fungi > Mycelium > Unclassified ... | reverse complement strand
GCAAACAGATTATAGTTATATAATTATGTAAAGAATTTGCACCTGAATGTAGCTTGTAGCATATATGTATAGATGTGTGTGTTGTATGTGTGTGTGTGTGTGTAATGTTTTTGTACCAAATAACTTTATGTATGTTATTTATAAACGTATATAGATGTGTTTATAAATGTAACACTTATATATCTGATTTCAGGCTATACACATTTTGATGTTAAAGGCTGAATAATGCTTGAAAGATACGAATAAATATATAATACTACAATTTTGGCGTCAAAACACATACCAAAAAACGTAATAACCATGTATCCAAGATATATTTAATCAAATTTTATTGTCAGTGATTACTATATTTGGTGAGGTTGGAGAGTAATGCCGGTTCATCAGATTAATGTTAATCCGCCTGATTGGCAACCACCATTGTCAATCGGTCCTTCCAATAATACGAGTCCTGCTGGTGGAGAAGCTCTATCAGAATGGATACCACAGGTGATCATTCTATTGAGAATTAATATGCATTAATTAATTACTTTATTTAGCTCTTTTCAATCTTTGTGGAAAATATTAAACATCTTTTACTATGTGCTTTTTTTTTGCAAATTGCAGGATCTTTGTATAGAGTTTTCTTTTATGCAGAAACATTAATTCTTCCTAACTGTAATTTTGAGTTATTTTATATGATTGGAAATAAAAATGTTTTCGAAAATGCAACAAAAAATAAAATCATATTTTCCAGTTAATTTCATATAAATTATATTTTGACAAAATTCTAACTTAAGACTTAAATACAAAGACTTAAATGCATAATTTTATGACAAATGATAATTTACCTCGCTTTTTATTTTCATTAAGAAAATTCAAAATATAGATTAAAAAATCTGCAGTTCAAAAAATTAATAGAGATCACGTTGTATTACATTCCAAAAATAAAGATATTGAATCAATTAAAGTACAAAAGCAATATTACGAAAACAAAGACATAAAGCACAAAGTTTGAAATGAGATATTTTATATTCTTAAATATTATAATTTTATGTCATCTTGATAATTATTAATATAGCTCAATAACATATTCTGAGAAGTATTTATGTGTTGACATAAATTGTATAGAAAGATAAAGAGTACCTTGATAATGACCTCTTCCCGTTGTGACTCATAGAAATATACTCATTTCAGAATTTTGCTTATGGTACAGTAGTTACTATTATACCAGATGATTGTCACTCGTCCGTAAACACATTGTCTTCGACCAACCATGATATTTGCAGGTAAATAGACCATAGTTCTATCGTGTATTTATCGTTACTACATACGATTGTACGACTTACTATTTATAGCTCTGTGTGTGTGTGTGTGTGTGTGTGTGTGTGTGTGTGTGTGTGTGTGTGTGTGTGTGTGTACAATCTTTCATCGTGAGAAAATCATACATTTTGTAAAACAGGATCTGCCATTGCGAGGGTGAGGAAGGCGCCCCTTTGTTAGCACCTTGTTATTGCAGTGGTAGTCTACGCTACGTGCATCAAGCTTGCCTTCAACAATGGATAAAAGCTTCAGACACGCGCGCCTGCGAATTGTGCAAATTCACATTTATCATGCATGCTAAGACAAAACCGTTTTGCGAGGTAGGCGAACTTGTTTCATCGTAGGAAAGTTTCTTCCGAGAATTAAAAATATCTGTCATGCTACAATTTGTCTAACAATATAAGTATAAACGAGGCATATATCTTTGCAGTGGGAGAAGCTCGAGATGTCCGCGCTGGAAGTACGGAAATTATGGTGCGCAGTTGCTTTTCATGCTGTGGCCGCGCTCTGCGTGGCATGGTCATTATACGTACTCGTTGAACGATCCGTAGAGGAGGCCCGACGCGGATTCGTCGACTGGTCCTTCTGGACCAAATTGATAGTCGTTGTGATTGGTTCTACTGGCGGATTAGTTTTTATGTATATTCAATGCAAAGCGTATATTACATTATGCAGAAAGTGGCGAGCATTTAATAGGTAGGTGCTGTATTTTTTCACTTCCTTCCATTTTTATATATAGATAGCATTCCAGCAACATCGCTAGAGTAAAAATTCGTCCTAAATTGATCACGTCCAACTTTTCCAGGGTGATATTTATTCAAAATGCTCCTGAGAAAGTGGTGCTTCCTTCCTCACCTACGGACTCTTTAAGAGAAGTTACCTTACCCTTGAAGGACCCAACTGCCTCGGTGGCCGAGCTCAATCGCACTCTGTTACCCCGTACTATAGATCCTCCATGTGCCTCGCAAATGGCGAAGCCCGACTCTACCGCGCCACCGCAGAGGCACGACGCTCAACTGAAACTTTACGTATTCGACAAATTGTCTTCGTCCGAGGACAATCTATAATACTTCGGAAACGGAAATGATTTAAAAAAAATCCGTGCGTTTGGAAAGTGATTAGCCAAATTTCACGGTTCGGAATTATGAAGCGCGTCCCGGACGCGTGATGATTTTTAAACTATACGATTTCGTAACTCGGAGCGGAATTATCCTTGTCGAAGTCGTTAAATATCCGCCCTTATACGCAGCATCTTTTTTTCCCGAAACTTAGTACTTCAGTGCTTACAGTGTTGACAAGTGAGATAGAGACGGAAGTGTACAGCCCGAAAATGCTGGCGCTTTCTTATGTACATAATTATTGTATCTGTGATGTTATTAAATAAACTTTACCATATTTAAACGACCCTTTCAGCCTTTTTATAGTTAATCCACGTTAACCATTTCCTTTATTCAATGAAGAACAGATGAACACGCGATTTTTTTGGAAGCGATTTATGATGCAACAATGGCGTGACTCACGCCGTGAATCGCGAGAGATGCTCCAGAGAGTCTCCAAAAAGAAATACTCCAGATTTTATTATTCGTATTGTAGAGGGGTACACGTGCAATGGTTTTCCGCGGGCCTGACACGCGCGCAGACGCACTCGCGACGACACCAGCGCCACTAGATCGAGTCCGCGCAGTGACGGCGACTACAGCGACATCGGAGATTCCGGCTGCTCGATGCTGCCGTATCGATCGGTTGATCAGTGTCGCGCGTGTAGCCGAAACGTTTGGTCGGATGATCGTCTCGCGGGCGTTTTCAGCGGCGGAGCAGACCGCACAAGTACCGGAGTCAACCGGAATATATCGTGCGGCTCTCGTATAAGCGGCGCGAGAAAGAGAGTGTGAGAGAAAAAGAAAGAGCGATTCACGGCATCCCGCGCGAAGCGTTAAGGTCGCGTTCCACGCGGAGCAGTGCAAGAGTGTTGTCTAACGCGAGTGTGGAGTGTCCGCACCGCGGAAACCGGGTACGTGCGGTTTCCGCGCTGCGGAACATTTCCTGCGTAAACCGCTATGTAGCGGCCAGCGGTATATAAATGAAGCGGCATATACCGCGCTCGCATATCGAGAGGAGAATATCGTCCGCCGTAACCGCGGCTGCGGCGGCTTCTGCGGCGGCGGCGGCGGCGGCGGGGGCGATGGGAATGGCGCGCAAATGCTGCGTTGATAGCTGCAAGACGGACGTGCGGGAGGCGCGCGCCAAAGGATTGCCGCTGCACAAGTTCCCCAAGGACACCGCGCTAAGGGACAGGTGGTTGGCCAGCGGCGGCTTCGAGACGAGTTTCAAGCCGACGCCAGGCCAGGTCGTCTGCCATAGGCATTTTAAACGTGCCGACTACGAGACCGCGCGGGGCGGTCACAAGCTCTTGCTCAAGCGGGGCAGCGTACCCACGATTTTCGCGGACTACGACGATCATCCCGGTACGTGACGCGACGAGACCGGATGAGGGAAGAGAGACGTCTGCTCGCCTGGTGCCGCGAGAGCGAAGTGCACGTCAGTGCACGTCGGGCGTAAAACGCAACGTAGTTGCGTTTCGCGCATTCGTCTCTCTCTCACTCATTCACTCACTCACTCACTCTCTAACGCGCGCGCGCGCTCTCTCCTTCCTCTCTCCCTCACCTCGCTCTATCTTGTGTCCTCCCCGCTCAGTGTTGTTCTCCCGATTGCCCTCACTTCTCGGCTCTCCTCTTCTCGTCTCGTCCCGTCGTCTGTTTCATGCATATAGGAGCGCTGAGGAGCGCTAGCTTCGAGCTCGCCGAGGGAACGTGTCACGTCGCACCGGCGTCATGCCGGTAGTACTCTATTCTAAAAGTTCGCTTTTTCTAACGACACACCGGTGTGTCATTGTCGCCTGATAGCGTTAACGAATGCTCGCGTGAAAATGGAATTGAGTGATTAGCGACGTTCGAATGTTCGCCGACGATAACTCGCTAAGCCGGTACTCGCAATGTGGCGCGATAACATTTTTAGTGTTTTATAGTAAAAGCATGAAATCAATGGTCGATTATTAGGAAGCTACATGTACTAATTTTACCATTCAAAAATGTTAAAGCCAAACCGATATACTGACAAATGTATACACTTGCTATTCTAATGTAACAGGTGTTTTTAAATGGAGTATTACAAATGGTACATAATGAAGCACACTTCAAAGTGCCATGTTTACTGTATTATGCAATGAACGAAGATTATATTTTGCTAAATAATATAATAAGAATACTCGTTTGTTTTCTATTTATTAAACAAAATTTTATTTTGTAACAAGTATATTTTCATGTAATCAAAGATTATATTATAATTTATAATTTTCTGCACATTTCTTTATTTCAATTAAATAAGAAAGTATTGAATTATTTACGCAAGTTCAAATAATAAATCGTTTATTAATAAAATGTGTAATTTTGCAAGAATTTATGTCAATTGCTATGACATTTACTACAGTGTATTATTATGTGTATATACATTTGCTGATAAGGGTATAAATTTATTAATGACAGTAAATATATTTTTATTCTTTAGACTTATTAGACTTTTAAATAATTGTATATATTTATTAGTACAATTATTAGATTTTAAAACATACAATTATTGAATTTTATGCTTTCACTGTAATTCACTGTACATATACATAACATCGCAAATTTGATTATACATATATATCTAAAAAGAATCATATGTTTCATAGTGACAGATTCTTTGAATTTATTTTTCCTAAGCAAAAGAAAATTAAAATTTGGAGGAAGCTCCACTTGAAATTCATTAAAGAATGCAAGTTTTTATTTCTTTCATTTGAAATTTATTTCTCGGAAAAACAAACTTCCTAATTTGGAAATTATTGAAATTTGGAGGCAACATCATTTAAAATTTGCTAAATAATACAATTTTCTTATTCATTTCTTCCACTTGAAATTTAGTTCGCAGGAAATGAATTCCGGAAATTATTGACGTCTCGATTTTTAAAAAACTCTATCTGTTTAAAATTTTTTAAACCTATTATAAAAGAGATGAAACTTTCAATACTTTAGGACAACCTTGTTAGCTTATCTTTATGAAAATAAAAAAATTCTTTTTTCTTGGGAAGAACAATTTTTAAAATAACTTTATCGGGTTTTGTTTTATTTTAATTGATTTTTTTACATAGATAAAGATTGTATATTTACAATTTTTATTAAGATAAGTGAACAATTATATTTCCGCCTTTTCAGATCCTGTTATCATGTCGGTGAAGTCTTCAACATCGTATGCTCAAGAAGATTTGGACCTGATCAATTCGGAAATACTAAATTTGGAACATTCTGCCTCACCGTTATTATCAGAGGCGAGAACACCTAAATCTGATAGTTGCGGTGAAACGTGTTATTCTAGACCTGAGTCGTCAGCAGACTCCTTAAATCTCCCTGATAACTCGGAAATAACAGATAATGAATACAAAATGATAAATTCGAAAGAAGAAAGAAAAATATCCGAAATGGATAAACCGAGCAAAAATTCGAATAATAAAGTGAATACAGTAGCAATGCAACTTGGTATCGTCGAGCCAGAAACGGAAATGAAGACTAGTGCCAAAGATCTAATAACAAAGGAGGAATTAAAATTATCTGGCAACAAAGAATTCGACAAATCGGAAGAATTGAAACCAAAGGTTTTAAATCGTGGTGATTTGAAATTTTTTCCTGGTGCCAAATTGGAAGCGAAAGATTTTAATGATAAGTGGCAAGTATCATCAGGTACAATGTTTCAATAAAAAATGTTTATTAGAAGAAGACACGAGAATTTATTGTGCAGTACAAAAAGTACTTGCAACTTTATGTGGACAAGATAAATTATGTTAAAAGTTTTGATGAAATAAATATATATTGATTAATATTTATGCGCAGGTATTCTGCAAAAGTGGTAGAAACAGATTGGGACGAAAGGGAAGTTTTAATACACTTTGACAAATGGAGTTCGAGATTTGATGAATGGATACCAATGGATAGTTCCAGACTACGTGTATTGCAAACTCCACAAAAGTAAGTTGATGTTCTAATTTTGTCACTGAAAGAATCGATGATTCGTATAAATTCTTTAATTCATTTCTATATTTTTTTCAAAGTCGATTCTTATTTAAATTTGCTTTTTGTATAATCTTAAGGTATCATAAATTATTTAATTAATTAATTAAATCACAGGTTGGTATTCATATTTAGTTCACATATTTAAGATGATTTTATAGTCTTGAAATGTCATAAGCCAATCACAGAGCTGAATTAGCATTTGAAATCACTACATAAAATAGTCTCAAAATAAGAATAGATTATTAATACTGGCAACAGAGTAGTATTAACATCTTAAAACATTATTTAAGGGAATGTTGGAGTGAAAATTATCGACATTACAGTCATATAAAAATCTTAAATTGACTGAATGAAAAATGCAATGGACTTTATACTAAATTAAAAAAAAAGTTAAGTGTTTTTAACTTTTTTCGATTTTAGTATAAAATCCACTATACTCTTAATTTTGCATCTATTTTAATTCTGTAAAAGGATTTATGATTCCATTTAATTAATTTGAAAATTTTTATACAACTGTAATGTCAATAATTTGATCACTTTAGCACTCCCCTTAAAATTGATTTTGAAATAAGAACAGGCTATAATCGATATTTATAATTTGTTTTTATTTTAAGATCATCTTAAATAATATCTTAAGACATTAATGCTTTCTTATTGATTTAAAAAGAACAGTCTAAAGACTGTATTTAAGATAATATTAAATAATAAGAATCGAATATCAGCCAAAGATCTAAAAGGATTATCTTAAGCTATTGTCATTTGTCTTTCTTTAAAGCGAACAGGCTTGGATTCCACCATCTCCGTAAGTTGAAATTGTGTTAATGAATAGTTCTAATCTTGATAGCAGTAATAGTTTATTGTTTTACTTATTTATATGCTGCAATTAACAAGAGTTAATACTATTTAGAATCTTCATATTGACAAGGATGGTAAATATTGACCCATTATCCATATATTTCAAACAACGCAATACACGAATAAAATGTTCACTTTACACTATGTACATCGACTCTGATTTCTTTATGTTACACAAGCAAAAATATATAACGTAGTAAAAATAAAAATATCGATTTATCATTGCGGATAACGTAAGATAGGAAACTTTCTTTGCATTGTGTAATGTGATATAATTATGCATTGCATCGTGTCTCACACGCATTACGAACGAGCATTGTATAATTACTATGTATCTCGTTTTCATATATTTACGTTATCACGTTTCAAATGTATTATTATAATAATTTTTCTACCAAAACCTTGGATCCAGATTTTCAAATTCAGACGAATCGAACAAATCTCTAACGACTAATAATTGAACTCTATGGATATTTTAGCCCTCTATCAAGTTCTCGGGAAGAGGGGGAAAAAATGAGAAACCCTAACGACGCGACTCATATTTTTCCTGCCTCCCCCTCTCCAACCCCCACTTATAGTTTTCCCTCCGTTTTGCTAAAATCCGTGTGCGTATTGCATCGTTGATCATCGTGTTTTCTGTTCCGCGTATATAATGCGAAAATTTCGCACCCGCAGGGAAGTGAAGATGAAAGAATTTTCGGTGGGCGAAAGGATACTCGCTACGTGGGCGGATGGCAAAAAGTATCCAGCCAAAGTGAGCGCGGTCCTGACGAATGGTAAGCCACCTAACCTAACCCTTAGCCGCGCGAGCGGAAGAGGCTAGACTGCGTTCCCATAGATTTGACGTTTGGCTATATTCAGAGACGAATTCTGTGGATATACCTAACTTTTTTTCTGTACTGATGTGGCTTAGAAGTGGTCCCAAGTAAATCCTTTTTTTCTCAGACAGATATAACGTACTTTTCGACGATGGATACGCGAAGATCGTCAAGTCGTCAAAAATGACCAAGATCGCTGGAAATTCAAAGGTATAGATTTCTAGATTGAGGTTATGTTGTTATTTCTCAGTTATTCAAAGAAATCCTGAGTTGGTAAAATCAAATGGTATTTCCATAGTGAATCTTGTATCATTTTTATTTTATTTTTTAATTACTACTTCAATAAGTCATGAATGCAAAAGTGATTCTACAGCAGAAACTTGCAACAAACTGTGTTGCAGATGAAATTTTTTAATTGAGATTTTTATAATTTTTCAGAAGATTTTTGTATCAAGTTTGTTTTTTTAGCTAAACTAAGAAAAATAAATTGTAAATAAGAAGTCCAACTAAAAAAAAAAAAATAAGTATTATATTACATTCTATCGACATGATTTCTAAGATAATTTTTTTTTTTTTTATAAACAGCAATTAAGTGAACTGGATGGGTATATCGGCAGTAAACAAGAAAGAAGAGACAAGAAAAGGAAGCATACAGTTATGGAGTTGTTTAACACTCACTCGAGGAAACGCGCAAAACAAGATATCGACAAAACACCAAAAAAGGAAGAGACTGTCGTCAAGGAAAGTGGAGAAACCTCTTCAGAGAACAAGATTGAGATGGATGGTACCCAATATGGTCCTTGTTATGACCCAGGAACAGATTTGTTGAAAGGTTTTGAAACTAATCCTTCCAAAATCAAATCATATTCAAAGAAAAGCAAGAAGGAAGTGCCCAAGGTTGAAATGGATCAAGTTGAAGAAAATGTTGGTCCTGAATGGATTGATGGAGAACCACAAGGAACAGAATCTTATATTGTAGATGGCAATGATGGTAAGTTACAATAGAATTTCATTAAAAATATTTTTAAGCTGTTAAAGATGCAATAATATTTTAATATAATATAATATGCAAATTTATCTATTAATAATTTTATATGTGTATATTGTTTATTTGATACACTGAAGGTGGCCTAATCAGAGATCTGAACATTTGTAAATTAACTATATAATAATAATGACAGAAAAAATTAATTTCGCAAAAAGAATCAGCTTTAATTTTGGTGCTCCTGATTAATAATTTGATCAAAGCCTTTTTACTAATTAAAATGATGAAAATATTTCAGGACCGCGCCGATCTATAATAGTACCAGACAAGAGATTGCCTCCTGGTTGGGAAAAACATTTTACACAGAGAAAAGCCGGCTCATCTGCTGGAAAATGGGACGTCTTGTTTATACAGTAAGATGAAAGATATATTTTATTCACAATGATTAATAATGAAATTTTTATATGAAATAATAAAATTTATAAAAACAGAAAAACAAAGGCTGCGAGCCTAAGATTAATCGTAAATTAAAATTTAAAAATTTAATAAATAAACATGTCATTTAATTAAAATATAAACTTTAATTTGCTGATAATAAACAAACCAAAAACAAACTAAACGTTTCGATCCCTGTTGAATTATTAATGTAAACAAAAATAACAGTGGAAATATTACATAGATAAGATATATAAAAATTATAATTCGCTCTCGATCGCAGTATAAAAAATCAATCTCGCTCAATATGAAATAAATTATAAGAATTATAAGAATATTGTAATTGATAACCATGTATTTCTCTGGTTTGTGTGTATATAGATTATAAACATACTTGTTTCTTCTAATTGTGTGTCAATATATAAACATCGTCTATTCTTAGACAATGCGATGAGATTGAAAATATATTCTCGTCGCATTATCTATAAGAAATATATTTTGATTTGTTTATTACTGGCAAATTAAAATTTATATTTTAACTAAATGACATGTTTATTAACAGTTTCAAATTTTAATTTATAACGATTAATCTTAGGCTTCTAGCCCTTTGTCTTTCTGTTTTTTTAAATTTTGTTGAGTTTTATTACTATTATAGAATAAAATTTGTGTACAATTTTTTATAAAAGTAAACAGACTGGGAAGAAGTTCAGATCGAGAAATGACATCAGGATATTCATGGAAAATCAAGGGCAATACGACTTTGATCCCGAAAAATTCGACTTCTGTATACATCGCAGAAAACGAAATCACCCGCATCGCGTGAAACAGGAAGTTGTATCGGAAGTTACACCAAAGAAGATCAAAACCTTATTGCCTAAAACAAAAACACCTGAGAATACATTACTTACGATGACAACTAACATCGATACTACACCAGTCACCTCTATGCCTACTACATCTACTACGGATGGTGGTAAGATTTTTGCAGTATATTATGTTTTAATGCACATCACATTTTAATATTTGCAATGTTTTTTACATTCTACTAATTCAACAGAGATGATCTATTGTAAGTATTCATAGGTATCGTATTTTTGCAAAATTAAGACTCCCAGCAAAGTATAGCAAATATAAACTTATGTTATTCTTGCTTTTTTTTAAACAATTAACCTTTCTTTATCTTGTTTATTGCTGAAATTAATGAAATTATATAAATTATATCATATAAATTAAGTAGATGTGGTTTTATAAAACGTAATATAAATCTTTAAATATTTTATAATATAATTTTTTATAATATAATATTTTTATTAATTTTTTTTTAAATAGCTGTTTTTATTGGACTTCGTGGTGGACTTCGTGTAGAAATGGAAGACAGCGCTTATAAATGTCCCAAGGAAGGATGCAATAAAAATTTTCGAAAAGAAAATTTGCTGCAAATGCATATCAAACATTATCATCCTGAATATTCCAAATTTCTGGGTTCTACCCCAAAAGTTGAAGATTTAGCTTATGCAAGAACGATCGGGGAATCAATAGAAGATATAATTCCTAAAAAACCGATGTTCGTGGAGAAAATGAATAAATCTGCGAAAAAAAAATCTCTTCCTGAAAAATCCCCATCTACTTTATTACAATCAACATTGAATAATATGCAACCAACATCTCCGTCAATACCTGGTCCAGTGATGCCGGAAGAAGAGGAAATGGATCAATTAACAAAGTGTAATGATTCGCAGAAGGAGGATATGAAAATTGAAACAATGTCACCTACATCTAATCATAGTACAGAGATAGATGAAGATATTGAAAAGAAAAGAGAGAATGTTTGTGCATTGTCCCCTGGTACATTATTTGACATGAAAGTAAAAGAAGAAAAAGCTCAAGGTGGCATTAAAACTCTGTTGCCTGTAAGACCAGCATCGGAGGTGCAAAGGACAAAACCTTTGGATGATATGACGCACAGTGAGCGCGCAAAAAATCAGAAAAAAAGGTTTACCGAACACAATGTAGATTTGTCAGTTAAAACAAAGAAGCGACATGGTAAGAAACTTCCACATTTTTACAAGATTTTTGCCTTCTAAAGCAAATTCTATATTTCATTAATTTATGAAAAAAAATTACATAGCATTCAATATTTCTTAGGTATGCCAGATCTTACCGATAATTTCGGTGATCTAGATGACAGTGCTATGGATGTCGAAGGACCTACGGCACTTATGTATAGATATAGTCGTAGAAAATCCGACTCAAAGAGCGACGAAAATAGCCAGAATAGTAAGTGCGAGCGTTTTGCCGTACTTTACAAAGCCATACGTTACGAAAACAATTATTTTGTTTTAGATATGCTTTTTTTCTTTAATTTAACTATGCAACTATGTACTTGGGATTCTTTAAAGCAGGAGATTGTATAATATTTACTATTGTATTATTTCTGTTGTTTCTTAGGTCAACTAAATGATCGCATTGATAAAGCTGATCCCCTAAAAGGGGATGCAATCAAAACAGATATTAATAATGATGCAGAAGGTACATTGTTTATTTTTTTTTTTTAATCTTTTATTGACTTTGTTTCATGATTTCACGTATTGCCAATTTTATTTTCGTTGTTACATTTTATTTTATATGCTCGCAAGAAATACACATTAATACTTAATATACACCTCTCACATATCTCTACTGTAAAATTTTATATGTAAATTTTAAATAAATAAATGTGTTGATTTCGTATCATAGAAAGTGAAGGGGTGATGATGATGATCAATGGAGAACTGGTAAAAGTAGAACAGCTTCGAAGAGAAGAAATAATAAATTGCACGTGTGGCTTTATGGAAGAAGACGGTTTGATGATACAGTGCGATCTTTGTCTCTGCTGGCAACATGGTCATTGTAATTTCATAGAAAAGGAAAAAGATGTTCCTGAAAAATACATTTGTTACATATGCCGAAATCCACATCGACAACGGCCTTCTAAGAAATATTTTCACGATCAGGACTGGATTAAGGAAGGAAAGTTGCCAAGGTAATTTATTCACACATTTATTTACACTTCTTGTATGATAATTATGTATATATAATAATCTATTTGTTATTTTTTTTTATTTGCAGTTTACCTAATCGAACTCGAAATCAGTATATGATCAATCAAAGGACTGCAATGTTGAAGCGTTCTTATGACTTGGTTGCTGCACTTTTACAAATCCAACAACTTCTTCATAGTTTGCGTGTAAAAATCAACGTAGCACAGTAAGTTATATCTTTTTTTTGGAAAAATTATTTGCGTTATAGACTAATTTGTTTAAATTTATACAGAAAGAAAGATCATCCGAAACTATATCTTTGGGCCAAGAATTGGGAGAAAATGGATATGTCAAAAATAGATATGGAACCAGTACCAGTGATGGAAATAACTAAAGCGACAAGTTTTACTGATACAGGTTCGGAAATTCCGCGACGTGTCGAGACAAAGACTGATATCAAGTTGTCGAAAGATGATCAAGATGAAAAATCGATCGCTTCTGATTCGGAATTGATGAAAATTTTGGAAGAGGATAGCACACATTCTGATGAATCCAGGATTATCAGCAAGAAGGAAGGCTTGATGAATTCGAAAGACAGCCATATACTTTTAGACGCATTAACGAGTAGTAATTCAGACATAAAAGAAAAAGATATTACTACGTCAGATATTAAAGCGGAAGAAGCAGGTACAGTAATGTAGTCGAAATAAAAAAAAATTATTCAACCTTTTATTTTTTTACTGATCGAATTAAATTTTTAATATATAGACAATAAATACAACTGCATTATATATATTATATAATATTTTTATGCAGATTTGTTAGCTGACAAAACTATTATTGATAATCCTGTACCTGAGAATCTCAATTCTGGATCGCTTATTATTGACAATGTACAACAAGAAACTAGTATAACCGTTGAGAATGAAATCTCCGCACTTCCGCAGCCTTTTATACCAGAACCCGAAGCGCCGATCGATCCAGCCGAATGCCGAATGCGATTGTTGGAACATATTGAGCATTTTCAATGTCACATTGATTCAAGATTAACATCCATAGAAACACAAATTTTTGGTACGTAATAAAAAAAAATACGTATAAAATACGAAGAAACGTAACACGCATTTCTTTAAAAAATATGTTTCCGAAACAGTAGATGTAGTGATCCTTAAATTGTATAAAATATATCACAATCAATTATTTTCCTTGTGTTCAACTATGATTAGCCGATATCTTATGGTTTAAAACTTACTACACCTATTGTTTTGGGATTTAAGATTAAATTGATATTAATACATGTGTTTTAATACACAGCTCTAGAGACAATGGACCCGGATGAACTTGTATCGGATCCGCTTGTACAACCCCGTACTAAGCAGACGCTCCAGATGCTCCTTCGTGATTTGAACACAGTCCGAAAATTGGCAGCATTATGTTGAAGACAATTCTCAAACTTGAGAGCATAATGTATTCTTATGTACATAGAGGATAGCTAGGTAGTATACAGATATATAATAGATATTAGGGATGCACAGGATTGTAAAATTACCGGATATCAAATAACCGAAAAGAATGTAACATCGGACATTCGATTGAATATCTGGGAAGGCAACTTTCCGAGTCAGATATCCGACTGGATTCCGGAACAATGTTTTCTTTAAAAAAAAAATCTGGACAAAAAATTGGGTAATTATTTAGAATACCTCTTCTCTCTCCCCCTCACCTCAAATCTTAATAAAAATAGACTTATTCGATATCTTTTCATTCAAAACGAAAAAAATTTGGCAAAAAAAGCGGCGATCGGTCTTGTGAATCGAGTTATTAAGCATTAAGATATTAAAAAATTATTTTGCAGCAATATGAGTTATAGTAGGGATGGACTAAACAATTATTTTTTTAAATGGTTTTATAACAGTTACTATTAATTCAAAATAATCAGTTATTTTTAAATAGTTATCAATTATATAAACAATTATTTTTTATAATATCCTAATACCTTTTAGTCACAATTTTGGGATTATTTCTTATTACTTAAATCTAAGAAATCTATTTTGAAATATTTAATTATTTAAAATATTTGTGCAAACATAAATATAAAATTTAATTAAATTTTATACACAAAGATTGATGTTAACTTGATAATGAGTAATATTATATGCGTTCGTTTTTTATCGTACAACGAATTTTTCAAGCGTGCTTGTTAAGTTAATTGGCTGTAAGACAGAGAGGATCTCGAACTTCTTTATTCTACAGCCAATCAACAGGCTTGAAAAATTTGTCTTACGACAAAAAACGGACGCATATAATGTTAGAGTCTGAGCACAAGAATTGTACACACTTAGACTTAAATGTAGACGTAAGTAACGCACAAACTTTCACGTTTGATGTACAACTTATTGTCGTGTCTCCAAAAGACGGCAATAAATTGTACAATCGCCTTACGTCGCATTATATACGTTGCATTATAAGTATGCATACTTATTTATAGAACATTTATATAATAAAAAATTAACAATTTAATGGTATAAAATTTCAACCGGACATATTCCCAGATACTAATGATACCTAACTATCAGACTAGTCAGATAGTAAGAAAGTGCCGGATAATATCAAATATCGAATATTTTACGAATATCCGGTGCATCTCTAATAGATTAAGTACAACATATAGATATATAAGTGATATTGTAAGTGATATATATCTATACATTGATATAAATATAAGTACAATATATAGATATATAAGTGATATTTTTTCTTCGACTTGTGTCACCAATGCAAATAATTGTTTTCTCAGTAAGAATAAAATTCAATTATTTAAGATAGTTATTAAATAAATCTATTAAATTTTGCGTTTATTTTAAACTTGTAATAATATTTAAAAAAGTAAAAAGATATTTTTAAAATTGTATAGTTACATCTCTGTGTATATCCTAATATCAAGTGATAACACCCTGGAAACAAATTGACGTCAAAATGACATCATTTGACATCAAAATGACATCATTTGACATCAAAATGACGACAAAATGATGTAGTTTGCTACCTAGGATAATCCAAACTTAAATGCTTTTTTTTTTAATATGTACATTCAAAGAATTATTTATATGGTCTGTCAATATTGGAACATACATTTACATAGTCCTACATTTTTAAATATGGTATATAGATAATTGATAATTATTTTACCTTATGCTTTTTTTAAATTATTAAATTTATTTCAAAATTATTTTATGAAATTTTATGCATTGCTAGATTAGATGAAAGAGAAAAACAAATGTACATAATCTATATCGCAATATTTTTGCATTGTAGTGAAAAATTGTAATTAAAATTTCTCTTTAAAAATTAAAAAATTGATAAAAGGTCAAAGCTATATAAATATATGTTATAATTATGTGTTTTATATATAGTGTATGTATGTACAATATATAGTGTATGTATATACATAATATGTATTATTTATATAAAATTAACCACGTAAACTTGGAATAAAATATTGCTATTTTGATTTCGAAGTAAAATTGATTTCTTGCGGATAGACCTTTTTTTAATATTATCTTTTTTAATATTATCTCTCTGTTTCACCAGACATTACTAAGTTCATTCCTTGTAACGTTTTAGCACTTTTCCATCTTTTTTTTCGCAACGTCAATTATATATCTATCTCATTTTAGGAGCGAAAGTACAGCATAGTACAACTACACGGAACAGATCTAATATACGCATTACATACACAGAAGTATTCTGCATTCCGTTCGGCCCGCTTCGTTCAGTAACTGAACTTGACTTTAGTTCGCTCCGGACCGTAGAGACCAGTAGAGATTTTCGCGCGCGTTTGCGCGGACAAATCTCTCCTCTTTCTCGCATCGTGGACGGGTCTGGTCGAATTCGGCAGCAATGAAGTATATTTTAGTGACCGGCGGTGTGATCAGCGGTGTAGGCAAGGGTGTCATCGCCAGCTCGTTCGGCACCATCCTCAAACATTGCAACATCCGCGTGACGTCCATCAAAATCGATCCCTACATCAACATAGACGCCGGGACGTTCTCGCCCTACGAGCATGGTGAGAGGCACGGCTTCAACGTCACGAATATTGGCGGGATTTTCGTCGAATTCGATCTCATCAATTTCGCTCATGTCTGTTCGATAAAAATCGTAGCGGAATTTCGAACGTTTCAACGCTAGAAATAAACACTAAAATATTCGAAACTTCTCTTTTTTTATCCTTGCAATTTCTCCATTTAAACGATATAAAATTATATTATATTTATTGAAAATATTAAATGTTTTATTACATTTATTTAATATATTAAATTTTTCGAAGAATCATCGAAAGACCATGAGGTTAAACTCGAATAAATTCACCGGCGTTGAATCCCGTTTATTCACCTTCAATCTTTTCGCTGTTGAGAGCAGAAAAAAAATTAATTTGTCGTCCGAATAAAATTTGTCATATGATTATGAAATCCTAAAAATCCTAAAAAATACTGATAATGCGGCAGTCTTTTTGTGGCGGTAAAATTTCCAGCCATGTGCTGGCGCGTCGCCATTTTCTGTCAATATCGTTACAATCGTTTATAATTATGGCTCCGCCACAGAGAAGTGCAAATATGTGCGATAATCCGCCTTGATTTGAACTTAATTCGTTTGCGATTTGTAAAAATATTTTTAGAGCGACTGAAGTCCATTTCTATCAAGTGTAGATTTAATCTTTATTCAATTTGCTCTTCATTTTTTTTTTCAATTTTTATATCTGTTTTTTAGAGCAATTTTAATCTTGATTTAACTTGCTTTTAATCTTTTCTAAAATTAGATTTTTTTTTTTAGAAAATTAGAATTTTTTCTAAAAATGAGAAAAAAAAATGTAAAGCGAAATTAAAGATACTCTACATTGGTAGAAACGGACATAACTTAATTCTGATTAACTTAAGAGATTAATTTAACAGAGATTAATTTAACCGGCAGGATCATCAAAAAAATTTTTGAACTCGTTTAATTTAGTCTTTTTCTGTACATCAAAGAAAATTAATAGCTAATTCATGTTAGCCAAATAATATTGCTTGATAAATTAATCAATGCATAATTTAAATAGAATCAATAAAATTAATCGGAGTTGATCAGTTAGCCTTTAGTTTTTTCTAATCCAATAATTTAGCTGACGTCAAGTTAGCGAACCGTTATTGCACTGTTTAAATTTATAACCGTTTTGCATTGTAAATAAAAAATGAAAAATTTAATTTAATTTGTTTACGATTAATTAAATTTTAATTGTCACGTTAATCTATGCAAAAATTAACCGTTATTAATTTTTTTAAGTTTATATTAAATAATTCTTTTTTATAAGGAATTAGAATAATCAAAGTATATTTCCTGCATAGTTAGATATCGATTGAAAATTGATTGCGATAAGGATAAGATTATTATTAAATTTTTATATAATGAAATAAAATAATCTCATATTTAATCTTTGAGTACAAGAAAAGTATAAAAAATGTAATTTAAAAAAGAAAAGCTAACAAAGAAAGGAAATATAATTAAAAGTTTATATTAAAATTTATAAAACATTTTCATTACAAACCAAATAAAGTTTACGTTTAAAATCGCATTTTATTCATGATTACGTTATTAATTAATAAAAAAATATTTCTTATTGATTAAAACAAAATTGTTTATGCTAACAATAAATTATTTATTGTAATTTTAACTGTACAAAACAAACAAAACAGAAAATTTAATATTATATGTATAATCAAAATAATCAATTTGGTAGAAAACTATTGTTAAAATTTAATTATCATGAATGCTTATATTTCTATAGTTATCTTTACCATTCAATGAGAATGGTAGATATTTAATGTAAGTGAAACATACGCCCGTCCCATTGTTTAGTCAGATATGCAGTCAGCTGTCAGGTACAAGAATTCCTTGAAGGAAAACATCTTATGTTACTGGTTTCTTATAGACGCATCCGCTTTTATTTCCGCACCTTTGCTGTCTTTCTATCTGCAAACTGCATTCTCTTGTTAAACAGGTGAAGTTTATGTACTCGATGATGGTGGAGAGGTGGATCTGGACTTGGGTAATTATGAACGTTTCCTGGACGTCACTCTTCATAGAGACAATAACATAACAACTGGAAAAATTTACCAATATGTCATTACGAAGGAGAGACGGGGAGATTACTTAGGAAAAACAGTACAAGGTTATGAGTCTATTTATATTATATTGCAGATGTCTGTCGTACGTTGAGTTTATATAAAAAAAGAATATCTTAATAAAAAAAGAATATCTTGTTTTTTAGTGGTGCCCCATATTACAGATGCTATTCAGGAATGGGTGGAGAGAGTCGCGAATCAATCTGTAACAGAAGATGGAACTAAACCAGAGGTATTGTTAATTTGTGAATTTTTATTATTACAGTTAGATAATTCCCCAAAATGTACAAATATAAATTTAAATAATAGATATTTTTTGAATAATATTTTATAAATTTATATTTTATAATATAATTATTTTATAATATAATTATAATATAATTATAATATAATTATATTATAATTATAATATAATTATAATATAATTATTTAATTGTATATTAATAATCTTTTATAGGTTTGCATATTGGAATTGGGAGGCACAATAGGAGATATAGAGGGAATGCCATTTGTAGAAGCATTTAGGCAGTTTCAATTTAGAGTGAAAAAAGAAAATTTCTGTGTGGCGCATGTATCTCTAGTGCCACAGGTAACTATTATGATTTTTACATACTTATGTAAGTTTTTTTCCTACAAATGCACTCAATAATAAGTGCACGAATAATTTTTGCAAAACTCTATGAATGATTTTTATGAGAATAATTTCTTCTGAATAATATGAATACCCAAAACAAATCATAATGACGTTAAAATGACGTTAAATGAATCATAGCTATAATTAAAAAGACTTTTAGTAAACATTTTGGAATCATTTTCACATTGTTTTGATGTCATAATGACTTGTGTTATTCTTGGGTTTATTAGCCAAAATCGACGGGTGAACCTAAAACCAAGCCGACGCAATCCAGCGTTAGGGAGTTAAGAGGATTAGGTTTGTCACCCGATCTGATAGTTTGTAGATCAGAACAGCCTATTGGTAATTCCGTTAAGGAGAAAATTTCGAATTTCTGCCATGTGGCGCCAGAGCAGGTAAACTATAAAAAATATTTAATATTACAATGTATTAAACATTAATAATAATATTAATGTACATATGCTTATATCTTATTCAGGTCATAACTATTCATGATTTAACATCTATATATCGAGTACCGCTTCTTATGGAATATCAAGGTGTTATAGAATTCCTTAATGATCGATTGCAATTGAATATCGGAGTTCCACGTCCGCGATGCTTTATGCGAAAATGGCGGGATTTAGCTGAACGCGTTGATCATCTACGAAAAGACGTTAACATTGCTCTAGTGGGTAAATACACGAAACTCGAGGACTCCTATGCTTCCGTTACAAAAGCGTTACAACATGCTGCTATTGGGGCTGGATATAGACTAAACTTGACAGTAAAGTGTTGCAATTATTATGATTATGTAGCACGCTTGATTATATATATTTAAGTACTGGATTATCGTTACAGTTCATAGAAGCTGCTAATCTAGAACAAACTACACTATCTGAGAATCCAGTCCTATATCATGAAGCTTGGCAACAGCTTTGTAAAAGCAAGTAAGTATATTTCAGTGTAATATTTTTATGATCTATTTTTCAGTATGTATTATTCATATAATTCTTGATCATATAAGATTATATTAAATTAAAATGTATTTTCGTTGTATTCAGTGGCGTTATTGTACCGGGTGGATTCGGGAAGAGAGGAATGAATGGAAAAATAAAGGCTTGCGAGTGGTGCAGATTGAACGACAAGCCGTTCCTCGGGATTTGTTTGGGTTTGCAAGCTGCGGTCATTGAATTTGCGCGAAATGTCTTACGTCTTGAAACAGCAAATTCCACAGAAATCGATCCAGAGACTAATAGTCCCGTAGTGATAGATATGCCGGAACATACTCATGGTATTATGGGCGGAACGATGAGACTGGGCAAAAGACAAACCCGATTTTACAATGGTGATTCTATCCTAAGTAAGTAATAGAATTGAGATTGAGTTAAATTTCCTTTTCCACATTTTCGATATATTTTTTCATTTATAATTCTCAATTCTTCAGAGAAATTGTACGATAATAAGGAAATTATTGAAGAAAGGCACAGACATAGGTATGAAATAAATCCGGATTTTGTCAATGACTTAGAAGCGGCTGGTTTAAAATTCGTAGGTGAGTTAGATTGTATCTCCTGATAAAATTACAGTTTTTTCATTAAATATAACAATCTTGGATGTGCATAATTAAGATAATAGGCATAATTCAACATTCTTATAGGTCGCGACGATGATGAAAGTATACGAATGGAAATTGCCGAATTAGAAGGACATAGTTATTATGTAGCTGTTCAATTTCATCCTGAATATTTATCAAGGCCATTAAAACCATCGCCACCATTCCTCGGTCTAATTTTAGCTAGTGTTGGCAAATTGAAGCAATACTTAGCACGAGGATGTAAATTTTCGCCACGTCAGTTGAGCGATAATGAATCAGGTAATGAATCAAAATGAAGAAAAGTTAAAAATTATTATGTTAAATAATATATATAAATAAATATGATATCACATTTAATATAATTATATTACATATGATAGCAATATAATGAGTTAGGCAATTTTAATTTGTATGAAATTCTTATAACATATGACTTGTTACAGATGATGATTACGTAGATGAAATGAGAAAGTTAAACTTTAATAATGGTACGAGTAGAAGCGGTAGTAGCAGTACATCGGGTCTTAATGATTAGAATATAACTTCATTTTTTATTTAATTTTATTTCATTCCATAATTTTAGTTAAAATTAATTAAAGTTACGTCTTGAAACATCTTTGATTCATAGCTGTGTTTTTGTCTGACGCTTCCTTATATAATTCGCGATTAAAAGATTAAACATAAAGGATATGAAGAGCAGACTTTCAAAATACATTTTGTCAAAAATTTCATTTTTTTAGTTAGAGACAGCGTAGTATTTGATGTTGAATGACTTATAAGCTACTCTGACATGTTTAGAAAGCATTTTTTTCATTCATCGTTAATTTATATGAAAAAACATAGACATTTTGAAGTGTATTATGTTTTTTAATTAGAGACAAACAAAATGCATTTGTTTAATATTTTCAGCAATTGTTAAGCAATTTTGTTTAATATTTCACATCCTAATTGACATATTTTCTATAAAGTTCTATAGTTTTCTTATGTGCAGTTTCTTTTTTCTCGTTTTCTGAAAATTACAAATTTTGGACAAATGCATTTTGAGTCTGCTCCTTATGTGTGTATATATTAATTGACTATACGAGTAACAATATTTTTAAAAAATGAAATGTTTGTATGTAAAATGTGAAATTCATTAAATATTAATAAGTTTTATATTTTATAATAAATTACGTTTTAATAAAAAAATTTGTGTATATATATATATATATATATATACACATACATTGTAAGAACCAAAAATATTAAAATTATAACTAGTAAACCATTATAACAGAACAAAAATGAATTTTCGTTTTTATATTAGGATATTTTGAATATTTATTAAAAAAATACGACGTGAAGTATATTATTTTTAATCTTTCTTTCTGATGCTTTTTATATATTTGAGAAATATGTATCTTCTCTCTCCGATTTCAAGGGGAAAAAAAGTACTGAAGTATCTTTGTAAATTTTTAAATCTATACTTTTCCGCAGAAAAATTACGTGGCACTTAAAGTCTGTTCTTTATTCCAGCACAGTTCAGAAAGTGCAGGAATAAAAAATAGACTTGTGGAACAAATCGGATTGGATTCCGAGCGGAATTATTTTGTTTTTGCTAGAAAACAATGGCTGCGTTCAGTGGACTCAACAGTTGAATGAGCGCTCGCTGCAATTGATGTGATTCTTCTAGATCTAAAATGCTGATTGAATGATCTAAAAGAATACACCAATAATAGCGAGTGCTCACTCAACTGTTGAGTTCGCTGAATGCAGCCAATGAGTGCATTCAGAATAGATGCATCGAAAAGCACGATTGCTCACTGAGCGCTCAGTGAGCTCTTTCATCTGATTGGCATGTTCCATTTGATTCTAAAATATAGATCAATCATATGAAAGAACTCACTAAGTGCTCAGTGTCGTTCTGAATGCATCCAATAGAAAAGATCTAGAATAATTCTGATCGAGATCCATTTTGAATGCATAATATCCTCATGAGATTAAATGAAAGCATTCATCAATTATTGGACAAATTTTATTAGTTAGGATTTCAAGTGATATGCTTACCTTTATTATCAACATTTTATGATATAATTCTTTATGAAGTGTTCCCGCCAATCCCGCCAAGTGTGGCCAATATCAATTTATCATAAATTCAGACAAAGACTTTCAAGAAGAAGCGTGACCAAAGTTAAGCGTGGCTTGTGTGGCAGGTGGTTTGATAATTTAATTCTCATGTCGTTAGTTTTTGTTACAGAAGAAGGAAAACGTCATTATATTGAATATTTTGCAATAATATAGAAGCAGGATTTTTTTCACGACGATAGTATATAAACAGCAACATGGTAAACTTTCAAAAATTGTGTATTATTACTGACGTATATATATTACACATATATGTATATACACATGTTAAAAAAAACCATAAAATATGATATAATTATAAATGCAAATAAAAGAGATGTTACGACAATCATAAATATAGTATATTATATATATAAAAATTTTGTAAACACATATATAAGTAAACAAATATATACATATATTTGAATATATTTAGAATTATATATAGTTATATATTTTTATCATATACATACATTAAATAATATGATTTATTAAATTCGTAATTTTTAAAAATTAAAGTAATACTTAATTTTATATATGTCAGAGTCAACCAAGTTCTCCTATCCATTCTGAACAACACACTGATCCAATAAGCCAACAAACTTCTCCTGCACCTGATATAGACGAGCCATTTGAAGATGAATCTGATTTACTTGATGGAGACAATATTGATAATGAAGAAGAAGGAGAAGAATTATTCGGAGATAATATGGAGGCGTAAGGATATTATGTTTTTAAAATATTTTAATATATAAAAATAGTAACTTACAATAAGAATAAATCAATATTTAACATCTATAAATAAGTTTTAAAAACTTTAATAAGAAGAAATGATTTATCTTGTTGAATTATTTTATGTGAACAAGAAAAATACTCGAAGATATTAATAAAATTATATATTTTTTTTGATAGAGATTATCGACCCATGTCAGGGTTAGATAGATATGATCCTAATCTATTGGATGACGAAGAATACTCAGAAATGTCTCAGGGCGAACGTTTAGCTGCGGAAACAGAAATGCGGAAAAGAGATCGTGCGGCTGGCATCATAAGAGATGATCGTGATCTTCTTTATGGTAATTTTGTTTCATTACTTACTGATATCCAAAGATAAAACAATTATACTGAATTAACTTTGTATTACATTGATCTCTAAAATTTCAAAAGTGTACTTATAAAATTAAATATCTTTATATAAATATCTTTATATAAATATTTTTCTTTGTACTTTTAGATGAAACTGACGAAGAAGATGTACAAGCACGTAAACGACGTATGGCTGAAAAGGCTGCTACTGGCATATTGGAGGATACAGAAGTAAGATCCTTTTAATTTTTAAAAAAATATCTAATTTAAATAATGACCTCTATTGATTATTTCAGATGATCGAATCCATTGAAAATTTAGAGGATACTAAAGGACATTCAGTAAAGGAATGGGTTATGATGTTAGGACCACGAACGGAAATTTCGAACCGCTTTAAAAGCTTTCTTCGCACTCATACGAATTCCAAGGGACAATACATGTATAAAGAACGTATTCGCCATATGTGTGAGAGCAATCAGGTAGATTGAATTTCTTACATAATTCTAATGTAATTTAAGCTTGAATTTAAAAAATACTTTTATAGATTTTATTTTTTTCACGATATTTGGGATTATAGAATATTTTATTTTATAACTTATATAGCAATCTTTTATAGTTACACAAATAAGATTTTTTATTTCTAATAAAATAAAATGTTTTTATTTTATTGTATATATTTATTTTTTATTTAAGTTTTTATTTTATAGAGGTTTTTATGTTTATTTTAATAGTCCAGTTTCATAGTGGAATTTCCTATTCTCGCCAGTAAGGAACATGTTTTAGCCTATTTTTTACCAGAAGCGCCATATCAAATGCTCGAGATATTTGATGAAGTGGCGAAGGAATTAGTGCTTACGATTTTTCCCAGTTACGAGAGAGTCACGTCGGAGATTCACGTGAGAATATCAGAATTGCCGTTAATCGAAGAATTACGCACGTTTAGGTAAAAATATGCATTATCTAATTAATATTATTTTACTCAGCAATACAAATAGAATATGAAATATCGCTTTTACTTTGTTACGACAGAAAACTCCACTTGAATCAATTGGTTCGAACTCTTGGAGTGGTAACAGCAACTACGGGAGTCCTGCCGCAATTGTCGGTGGTGAAGTACGACTGTACAAAATGCAACTACATTCTTGGACCGTTCGTTCAATCTCAAAACACAGAAGTTAAACCAGGCTCTTGTCCCGAATGTCAGAGTGCTGGTCCATTCACAGTAAGTCAAAGAATTCTACGTTTGATTGCTATAGCTAATTTTAAAATTATCACATTTACTTATGTACAATGTATCGCGTGTATGTATATATATATATATATATATATATATCAGATCAATATGGAGCAAACTATATATAGAAATTATCAAAAAATAACGATACAAGAATCCCCGGGTAGAATACCTGCTGGCAGAATACCGCGCAGCAAAGATTGCATTCTGCTATCCGATCTATGTGATCGTTGCAAACCAGGGGACGAGATAGACGTCACAGCTATTTATACCAATAATTATGATGGTTCTTTGAACACTGAACAGGTGGGATTAAATTTTTGTTGCATATATTACGTTTTTTTATATTACACTTATCTATTCCACAAGTTTGTCTCAGAAGAATAACCTTTTTACAGGAATAAGATTATATCTATTGTATTTTACAGGGCTTCCCAGTATTTTCCACAGTTCTATTGGCCAATCATTTATTTGTCAAAGATTCGAAAGAAATCGTAGATTCGCTGACTGAAGAGGACATCTCGAGTATACTCGCTCTAAGTAAAGATCAGCGCATCGCGGATCGTATAGTCGCGAGTATCGCGCCTTCGATTTACGGCCATGAAAATATAAAGAGAGCCTTAGCACTGGCGATATTTGGTGGCGAGCCGAAGAATCCTGGTATTTATTTCTTCTTTGAATCATCCTAGTTTTTCTATACTTTTTTCTTCTTATTTGCATGATATTGCAACATGCAGGCAACAAGCACAAAGTTCGTGGTGATATAAATGTCCTGCTGTGCGGAGATCCTGGCACCGCTAAGTCACAATTTTTGAAATACGTGGAGAAAGTGGCACCGAGAGTTGTCTTCACTACAGGTCAGGGTGCTTCGGCCGTTGGTTTGACTGCTTACGTTAAGAGATCACCTATCAACAGAGAATGGACCTTGGAAGCTGGGGCTTTGGTTCTTGCCGATCACGGAATATGTCTCATCGATGAATTCGACAAAGTATAAATTTATATAATTTATACGACTAATAACTCATTGATAACATAAATATCTATAACTATCGTACTTTTTTATGTTATTAATAACGACTGTTATAAAGAGAGAAAAGGAGAGAGAAATTAATATTTATAATTTTCGTATTAATATATAGACTATTTATATGTAGTATCAAAATTATGTTCTGTATAATTTATATTACAAAATTTGAATATAGTTATTAGAAACGATAAATTTTTTTTAGATGAATGATCAGGACAGAACGTCTATCCATGAAGCTATGGAGCAACAGAGTATTTCTATTTCGAAGGCCGGTATCGTTACGTCTCTTCACGCCAGATGCGCAGTGATAGCGGCGTCTAATCCCATCGGTGGTCGATATGATCCCAGTATGACCTTTGCGGAAAACGTATGTATTTTTAGCAGTTTTTAATTTGCGATTGCAAAATTATAATTTGTAAATGAAATTATAAAATGTGCGATATATCATGGAAAAATAAAATTATAGATTTATAATATTATAAAATTAGAAATCTTTTTTAAAGATTGTACAAACATGTGGGATTAAATGATAATTATATATATATTATGTATTAAATTGCATATAGGTAGACTTATCGGAACCGATTCTCTCGCGATTTGATGTATTGTGTATAGTCAAAGATGAGGTTGATCCCATGCAAGATCGTCATCTGGCCAAATTTGTCGTAAATTCACACATCAAACACCACCCGACAGATAATTCAGAAAGAACGGAGAGAACGCAAGCTGTAATATTGGATCCCGCCACACAAAATCTATGCATTCCCCAAGATCTTTTAAAAAAGTATATCGTTTATGCGAAGCAGAATGTACATCCGAAATTAACCAGCATCGATCAAGATAAAGTGGCGAAATTGTACAGCCAGTTGAGACAGGAAAGCTTGGTGAGTCAGTAAAACAAAGGAAAGAATATATCTATTTATATATAATCTTAGAAGATTAATAAAAAAATATTAAGTATTATTAAAAAAGATTTTGATGCATTGCAATATGTTTTTGATAATCACATTTTAGGCGACTGGGAGTTTGCCAATCACCGTCCGCCACATAGAAAGCATTATTCGTATGGCGGAGGCTAGTGCCAAGATGCATTTGAGGGATCACGTTCAGGAAAGTGATATGAATCTGGCCATTAGGATGGTTCTCGATAGTTTCGTCGACACGCAGAAATATTCCGTTATGAAATCTATGCGTCAGGTATCTTTTCCTTTCTATTTATTCGTTTGCGCTTTCAATCTATGTTTATTTTCTACTTTAACGCGTGCTCTTAATCTCATTACAGACGTTCCAGAAATACCTATCGTATAAGAAAGATCACAGTGAACTTTTGTATTACATACTGCGACAAATCACTTTAGACACTTTGGCATTTCAAAAAGCTTTGCATGGCGGACGTATCACGACCGTTGAGATCTCTGAGAAAGATCTGTTGGATCGAGTAATGCAAATTATATTATTATTATATTAAATTTGATACGTTCGCGTATCAAAATTACGAAAGGAAAAGAAGGGGAAAGAATTTAACAAATATAATTACATCTAATTAGAAAATTATATCAAATGATTTGGGCTAAAAAAACTTTATCTTGTCCTAATTAGTTTAAAAAAATAGTTTACATAAGAATATTATCTTACATTATTTATAAAGGTTTACATGACAACTTTCATTCATTTTTTATGTGCCTATATAGGAAATTAAGCGCATTTTATACTAATATCAGTGTTTTGATTGCAGGCGAAACAAATTGACATACATAATTTATATCCGTTCTACGAGAGTGACATATTCAAGACGAATAATTTCATTTATGAGCGAAGAAGGAAAGTAATAATACAGACTTTGCCCGAAGATATTGAAGATTAATCCGGAGAAAAGCGGCATTGTATTTTTGCACATGTATTTAAATTATACAAAACAAAACAGCGATTTTTTTTCTATTTCAGACATGAAATTTTTATATCGATACATTAATGTTGAAATGTCTGACAAAGCGCTCATTAACATTTTTAATATCATTATTAAATATTATATAAATTTAATTATTGTGATTTGTCATTAAATATATATTACGTTTCTAACAAATCAAACAATTTTTTCTATCATATATCTATGTGCGTACACACAACAGTACAAAACTAATACATTCTATTTAAATATCAATTCTATACAACAACTAGCAATTGATTTCACATTTATATTTAATATAAAACATTTTAAAGCCCTTATGAAAGAAATGACAGTTGTTATTAACACAATATGAATTTTCGCAAATAATGTCAAAGAAAATGTTCTCATATAATAAGATATAGGCTATATCTGTTTCACACATGATATGTATGATGCATTATTCTTGTTCAATGATTTGATGAACAAAATTAAATGATCACACGTATATGTACTATATATCATAGAAAAATTAAATAGTAGAAATATAACAAATTATATATGTCATAGAAAAGCTAAATAGCAGAAATATATATGAATCATCTTAACGTGATTAGATTACAAAATTAAAGAAAAAGAAAAAGATTAATTTATTATTGAAATTTTTATTTTAAGCAAATATCTACGTTAAAATAAAAATATTTGTCGCTGTACAAAAGGCATAAAGAATTTTGTCGCAAAATTCAACTTGCTCTTTCCTCTATAGAATTATTTTCCTTAAAGGCAAAATGGCATTGTAGATAGAACAATGATATTTTGTCAAAAGCCAGAGACAGTTGAAAAGAAATTTCTTCTCAACTTCTCACTTCATGCAATAGCATCTGTGTTATTTCTTTTTGTAGGAACCATGACTGCTGTTGCTACTACTAGTAGTACTGCTATTACTGCTACTAGACACACTATCGCTAGAATCCGATTCGCTATCCGAAGAACTACTACTACTACTACTACTACTACTACTAGAACTTATACTGCTATCGCTGCTGGAAGTGCTACAACTGCTGCTCCAATCGCTTGAATTGCTGGAATCCTCTTTCCTCATTTTCTTGCTGTTATGATGATGCTTTGCTTCTTTTTCTTGCTCTTGACTAAAGCATGACACAATAATACATTAAGATCCTTCTCAATTTGAATGTTTTTTAGTAAAACACAGATGATACAGTAAATCATTTCATCTTTATTTAACATTAATAACAAGTATAACATTAATAACAATAATTTATTGAACTTTTTGCAAGGTTTATCTTTTCTCTTTTTCTCTCCATGTTGAAGAAAAAAAAAGAAAAGTGATGCAAAAAAAATTCAATTAAAAAGAACAAGTCTAATGTAATAAAGAATTGTTGTATTTTGGTTATTTATTAATATTAAACAAAGATGATTAATATTAAACTAATTTACTATAAATCCTTTATAAATCCATCAGGAAGGTGATATCCCTCTGTGTCAATTATATCTTTGTTGGAAAACGTTCTTTAGCCTAACTATAGATGTTATCTCATATCAAGATCAAAATTAAAAAAATATATCTGATATACTCTCTCGATTTATATATCCTTCATGAAGAACATTGCTTAAAATAATCTAGTTTACTAAATAAGTTGAGATATATTTTCTTGTTTTAAAAGTCTAAAGGAAATATATTAGATGTTGTGACTCAATAAGAAATGTCCTG
>Ga0157364_1000308_pt1 | contig 29966 bp, 12 predicted proteins | sample AttsexASBM2_FD_111476 | JGI IMG/M metagenome (GOLD analysis project Ga0157364, IMG submission 111476) | Fungus gardens microbial communities from leaf cutter ant in Ribeirão Preto, State of São Paulo, Brazil - Atta sexdens ASBM2 | ecosystem: Host-associated > Fungi > Mycelium > Unclassified ... | reverse complement strand
AAACTGACATTTTCAATCGAGAATAACTTTATGATGCAGACACAAATCGACTAATGTTTCTATGGGGTTATGTTGACAGATGCTCAAGTTTATTGTATGACATCTATGATCTATTTATTTCGACCACCACTTATCGCTAAAGCCATCTATAGGTAAACGGCGGAAGCAAAGTTGTACACCTAATAACAGAAATTCTCTACTTTAAAAACAAATTCTTTCTCTAAGGATAAAAATTATATAAAAAAATAATTTATATTTTTAAAGCAGAAAATTTTTTAAGTAGAGAATTTATATAATCCTCTATGTCATCGATGTGACAGATTTCCTAACTTGAATATCTATCATTAACAATTAATGTCTCGATAGGAACATAACCTTGAATGTGCCGTCTAAATCCCCCGAATATTTTTTTAATACTTGCATAACTTTATCATTTGTATTTTGAAATATGATGCTAAATAATAAAATGTTAAAATTAATAGAGCTAGAATAATTATTGAAATTTGCATAATGTTATAGCAATATTTTATTTTTGCGGACAAGAGAGTATTGCTAAATATTGCAGCAATGTTTTATGAAATATTATAATTTCTCACAATAATATTGCTGTAATATTTCGTGCTGTATGAATAGTCTTCGATGTGCTTTCTAAGCCCCCAAATATTTTTTGATCATAATATGTTTATCGTACACATTGTGGAATATGATACTAAACAATAATGTGTTAATAATTAATAGAACCAGAATAATTATTGAAGTATTGCATAATGTTATAGCAATGTATGAGGGCAAATGAATAAATTCTTTCAAGAAATTCTCTCAGAGAGCACTCGCAATGTCATGTCACATTACTTTTTGACAAGTAGCATCTCTCAGTTGATTACTGTGAGCGGAATTCATCGCGTAGTTTCATTTCTGTAGACGATTAAAGCGAACAACCTTTATATTTTTTGCAAAATGAAAAAAAAAACGAGTTTTTTTGCAATGATTAAACATCTACATATGAAAGATTTAACGCCGAAAGAAATCAAAACCACGTTGAATAATATTCATAGCACATCTGCACCAGCGTTTGTGACTGTATACAATTGCGTGAATGAATTTAAACGTGGTCATATATTCACATGTGATGCACCTTCGGAACGTTCAAGGCTGCTACACCAGAAATCATCGATAAAATCCACGATATTGTTTTAACTGATCGACGAAAGTGCGCGAGCTTGTTGAAGCCACAGGCATATTACATGGCACAGTGATATGCTTGTTCAATTTTGCACGAATTGAGTATGAAAAAGATCAACAAGATGGGTGCCGCGTTTGTTGTGGATAAGCGCGACCGTGTGACGATTTCAAAACAATGTTTGGAGATGTTTCAACGTAATCCAGATGAATTTCTGCGTCGATTCATTACTGTGGACGAAACATGGATCCCGAGACGAACGAATAGTCAAAACAATGGATTTCACGAATGAACTAGTTCCGAAGAAGGCGAAGATCGTAAAGTCGGCCGGAAAGGTGATGACCACAGTTTTTGGGATGAGCACGCGGTATAATTTATATCGATTACCTTTCGTCGAAGCAAACGGTCAATGGCGATTACTACACAGCTTTATTGGACTGTTTCAACATTTTAAAGAAAAAATGTCCCTATTTAGCGAAGAAGAAAGTGTTCTTTCATTAAAACAATGCACGGGTTCACGTGCCCGGCACCGGTCAAATTCAACGAATTCCGCTATGAATTGCTTCCCCATCCAGCATATTCGTCAGATTTAGTCCCTTGCGACTATTTCCTGTTTCCAAACCTGAAAAAATGGTTCGGAGGAAAGAGATTCACCACTAGAGAGCAGCTCATCGCTGAAACAAAAGCTTATTTTGAAAAGTTGGACAAATCATATTATTCGGACGACTTGAAAAAATTAGAGAATTGTTGGATCAAGTGTATCGAGCTGGAGAATATTGAGAAATAAAAATAAATCAATCAATAAAAATGTGTTTTACTATGTTTTTCTAAAAACTTATTGACTTGCCCTCGTATATGCAATATTTCTCTAATATTGCAATAATATTTTATTTTATCAGAAATAGAAATATTATTACAATATTGCAGCAATGTTTTAGGAAAGATTGCAATTTTTCAAAATAATATTGCTGCAATATTTCATGTAATATTTATCCGTAGGGATAAAGACGCATACGCATTGGAACCCTCTAGCTTTCTTTCTCGCACAGATTGACTGTTCATTTCGTATATGGCGTCATTTGATTAAGTAAACTATACAAAAAGATAAATATAGTAGGCTAATGAGAGTCAGCAATGATAAACGGTGCAATTATTTAATGATCAATCCGTCCGTGTACGACGACGTGTCACTCATATCTGATTGACATGTATTCTAAAAATGTATGATCTTTATATTTGACTTTAACAATTCTAGTTTTTAAGTTTTAATATGTTCAACAAAGCTTCAGTGCAATGCTTCATTTTCCGATTTGATGATCAACAATTCAATTGTCAATTTGCGAGTGACTTAAGCATTATAGACATGTGAGCTAATTATGCTTTTATATCATTCTTGCTGAGGAGAACTCCAAAGAAAATCGAAACGTTCAAAAGAAAGAAGATATCAATCCATATCTGATTATTGATTGTTCACAATGCCGTTTATCGTGACTGATTCTCATTAGCCAACTATATTTATTTTTTTGTATAATTTAAAATTCGATAGTCCTAATATAATTATTATTATTGTTGATTAAATAAATAAATCTTTAATAAATAATAATCTTTTTTAAGAAAAAAAGTTTATTAAACTCCTTAGAAAAATTTTTTCTTTTGCGATTTCAGTTTCTGTTTCCAATGACGAAGAAAAAAGTAAGAATAGGCAGAATAATATAAACTATATATATAGTAAAACACTAAAAGGAACAAATAGAGGGCTATTATATAAATAATAACGAAGCAGATACATTAATTTCAATTTCTGTTTGCAGTAACAAGAAAAAAATAAGCATAATGAGCAAAATAATATAAATGATACGTATAATAAAACACCCAAAAGAACAACAAGTAGAGGCTTTATTCGCGGCTATATATATATTATATATATCTGATTATAACAAAGCAGATACGCGATCTGTCTTATCTACTTTTAAAGAAAGTGTGGCCCAATAGGCAAAGGGACAAAGAAATCACAAATGAAATATAATGGGTTATACAAGTAGGGTAGTGCTTTAATTGTATGCACAGCGTATATGATTCGTAGCTAACATTAACGATATAAGAATGCATCACGTCAGGGATCACAGGGAGCATGAGACTGGTTCTTTTGGTAGATGGCAGGTCGTGCACGAATTGCAGAGGGCTTTTTACAGTTCTCGTGCAGCATGTGCCCACTCTGCACACATTGAAAAAAAAACTATTGTCAACAATATTGTCAGTGAAACGTTACTGGAAAATATGTGGGAAGACTGTAATGTAGATGATGTACTGTATGTTCTCGGTAATCTGCAAAAAAGAGACATAGAATATCGCCGCAATACCTACGCGATCGAAAATTAGATATACGTGATGAGAAACATGGAATAGTTATTGAAGAACCTGTTTCTGACTGGTCTTTACTCGCGCGACAGAAAGTGTACCCACGATTACGAGACAAATGTTACTGTTGTAGTGTTAATGTTAGGACGATGAAAAGAGACATTGGCGGAAATGTCAATGTAATAAAGGACGATTATTATTGGGCGAAGAAAATCGCAGATAAGCCAAGATTAGTGCATGTGCATTAAGATTCCCATGGGTAATGAAAAGTGTGTCGAACTGCTGATTATTGACAATATATGGATGGAGTTTCGATCTTATGCTAAAACTGTTTTTCAATAGATGAGACACTTTGAGTGTGAACAGTGCACTTTCGCAAATAAACATAATGGAAAGGTGTTAGAACGTTATGACATTCTAGATATGTCATGGTGCTGCAACGTGTCACGTGCAAATCCGGTTAGTGCTCTGAATGATGCAAAGAGTGATCTAAAGATTGTGAAAAGACATGATTGTGGAAAATCATGAGCGGGTGAAACGCGAATTGCTGGAGCAGTGCGGCCAGATCGCTACTTTGATGAAGTGTTTTGCGTGGCTGCAACGATGCGACGAGTGCATCGAACGATTCGAAGAATTTTGTTGTGCCAAGTGTCCGCGTCTTGTCATTGGACACTGACAATCCGCGGTGGCGAGGATCGCGCAACTTGCGGGTGCAAAGTTGCAGTTGGAGCGACGTTTCGTACACATTGGTGGCGAGTACGCGAGTAGCAACGAAAGATCTCTTGTCTGACGAGAGACGCGTTCGAGAATTGACAGGTGAGATGATAAACACTAATCACTTCGAGCCGCGGCGGTTTTTGGAAGACGCTGGCAATGTAGTTCTAGAGTGAGTGCGAGATGCTGTAGAAAAACACGGTAGTGTAAAAGTAAACATCGCATTCAACGGTGAGACGCATTCATGATGAAGGATAAACTGCTAACAAGAGCAACAAAGAACAATGAGATATACCGATATGCATGAGTGAGAGTACAAGCAGCATGTCATCGAATCTATCCTAGCACCGCTCGAAGAGTTCCAGGAACGCGACAGCGGGTGGGCTTTGTCACGTATATTGAATTTGACTATCAATGTGAACAAATTAAATCCCATGCGCGCGGGATGTCACATCGAAGTGCTGCGGAAAATAGCGATGAAACGAGCGGTTATCAGTGTGCGTATGACGGACAATGCGTGCTTCGCGTGGTCGGTGGTTGTCGCTCTATACTCAGCTGAAAAGTATACGGAGCGAGAATCATCGTATCCACATTATACGACAGTTAAGTTTCACAGGTATCGAATTCCCAATGACTTTAAAAGACATTTCTAAATTTGAACGTTTAAACGTTGTGTCGATCAACGTGTATGGCATTGAAAATAAACACTTCCTCGGCGGCTAACTAATGACAAGAAGGAGAAACATGTCAACGTGCTGTACATGTAAGATCCATGCAACGACGGTGTTGAGCATTTTGCGTGGATAAAAAAATCCCGTCTCGCAGATTAGTGAGAAAAAGAACAAGAAATTTTTCTGCGATCGGTAACTATATTAAGGAAAGCCAATAAAAAAACAATAAAAAGAAATAGTGAAAAATGATTTCTCTATTATTTACAGGTGTCTTTATTACTTCAGTACGAATGAAAAATTGCAGTCGCACGCAGTGGACTGCCAAAAGATCAACGACTGCCGAGCGTGGACGACAAGTGGCTCGAATTTGGGAACTGCAATAAGGAGCACGTCCCATTCATCTACGCTGACTTGGAGTGCGTTCTACGGAAAACAAAACTCGACAGGGAAGATGCATCATCGTACATGTATCAACACGAGGTATTTAGTATAAGACTACTATATGCATTGCTCATATGATGACGCATTATCGTCATATCGATCACGAAGATTGTATAGCGTGGTTCGTGCGACAACTCAACGATTTGGCGCATCGAGTGAAAAATATCGTATCCACTAACGTGCCCATGGAAACGGTGTCGAAAGAATAATGGGAGGCCTATCATAACGCGACGCGGTGCCATGCGAGAAATCGTTCGCGATCGGACAACAAGTGGATTCGCGATCATTGCTATTTCACCGGTAGATAACGTAGTCCAACGCATGCAAATTGCAATCTTAATTATAAAAATTCATTATATATTCCGATCGTTTTTTACAATTTATCGTGTACTACGACGCACACTTTATAATTAAGGAAATTACCGCGTACGATAGACATGTAGATGTATTACTTTTAAAGAAAAATATTTCGTTCACTAAACATGTCGATAGCACCAAAGACAAAAATGAAAAGAATTTTCAGAAAAATTGTATAAAATTAAGATTCTTTGATTCTTTCAAATTTTTAAATGCAAGCCAATAAACTGGCGTCATTTCTAAGCAAAAACAAATTAAAAATCGTACATTCCTAATTATTTTTAACACTCGGCTGAAGAATTTAAATTACTGACTCGTAAAGGTGTCTTTCCGTACGTTGACTGCATCGAAAAATTACAGGACGCTTACCACCGCGCGAATCATTTTACAGTTCGTTGACAGGCGATACAGTATCCAAGAGCGGTTACACTCACGTCGTGAACATCTGGAAGCGATTCTTCATCCGAACATTCAGCGAGTACAGTGATCTGTACTTGAAAATCGATGTCTTGTTATTGACCGATTTTCGAAAATTTCCGCGAAAGTTGTGTCGCGAGTTACGGTCTCCCGCGCATTACTATACATTGCCTGGTTTCACGTGGGACGCAATGCTAAAATATAAGATTTGAGTTATTTATCGACATCGATACAATCATGTTCATCGAACGCGGTATACGCGACGGCCTTAGTCAATGTTCAAGCAGATATACGCAAGCTAATAACAAGTACATGCGTTCATACGATTCATCGAAATCATCGTCATACTTGTACTATGATGTTAATAATTTATATGGGTGATGTGTCAACCATTGTTATACGCGATGGATCGAAAACGCTGTGAACTTTGATGTGAACGATCACTCCGGATTCACCCACCGGTATCTTGAGTCTACAGCATCTACACGACCAACATACTGATCTATTTTTCTGTCCAACGCGCGATAAGCCACCCTCGCGACAAGCCAAATGCGAGGAAAAAAAACAAGATAAACAAAATAAAACAAACAAGATAAACGCGTTCTAACGACGTTGTACGATAAGCAGCATTACATTATCCATTACCGAAACTTGCAGCAATGCACTCGTCGATCTTCGCGTAATAAAGATTCATCAGGTGCTACAATTCGTGCAATCTTCATAAGTATCTTCGCGAATACATTGAACTCAATACAAATTTCAGAACTCGTGTAAAAAATGATTTCAAGAAAAATTTATATAAATTAATGAACGCGATATTCGGTCAAATAGAGAATGTTCGAAATCACATCGATGTAAAATTAATAACAAAATGGAACGGATGATACGGCACGGAGACAATGATCACAAAATCGAATTTCCACAGTCGTAGCGTCTTTTCGGAAAATTTGATCGCTGTAGAATTGCAAACTCGAAGTTCAACAAACAGATTTACGTGGGTATGTGTATACTCGACATATCGAAAATCTGCTTGTATGAATTTCACCACGAGTATATGTTACCACTGTTTCGCGACAAATGTAAAATTATGTACACCGACACGGACAGACTCATTACCAGAATGCGAGGATGTTTACGAGACTATGAAACGCGATTCGACACGAGAAAATATCCGACAGATAATACGTACGGTGTACCTCTTGCGAACAAAAAAATACCCTATCTGATGAAAATAACGGTGCGATCGAATTCGTTGATCACAGAGCGAAGGTGTACCCAGTGAGCGTGGACGGCAAAAAAGAAACTAAAAAGGCGAAAGGCGTAAAGAGAAATGTCGTAGCGCGAACGATACATTCGACGATTACATGCGATGTTTGAATGAAGAGATCGAAATGACTCGCCATCAATCGTGTATACGATCTAAATTACACGAGATGTACACGATATCCGAATCGAAAATCGCTCTGAGTCCATACGATGACAAACGATATGTCGTACCGGACTCGTCGGAGACGTAGAGGCATTGGCGGATACCTTTGTAATATATATATATCAACATTTATATTACTATTATGTATCAACATTTATATTACTATTATGTTTTTTATATTTTTTTACATTTTCATATACAGTGTATTACTATTATACTTTATGTATTTATAATTTTCTTATGTATTATCTTAATTTGTACTTCATGTACGTTTTTTCTATATATATATATATATATATAATATATTTCTTTTAATATTTTCAGTGTACATGTTAGTACTATTATCATTATAATTTACATATGTATAATTTACAATGCATGTTTTTTACATTTATATAAGTATTATTATTATGTTTTATGCAGTACCATTTATTACATATTACTATTATGTACTATTATTTTTCATTTCATGTATCGTACATTTATATACATATTTTATATCTGTATACTCCAAAACGAAGATGGAAAAGATAATAAAAAAATATTTTACACGTTAATATACTTATATTAATATATCTTTTATATGTAAAAATAAAATATATGAATCAAAATTTTATCAAATAACATTATTTTTATGTATCCATGAAATGTGCGATCTATCAAATCCCAGCCACTTGATCTACACTTGTCTTCCTTCCTGTACAATACTTTCTCCACGAGATACACGTCCGGATGAGTAGCGCGATGCAACTCGTGCTCGTAAAATGCACCAGCGACGGATTTTTCGCTATAATCCTGGAGTAAATAGGTTATGGGATTGATACCTTACAATTGTAAATGTACCCTAACGATTGTAAACATCTCCACGGTCCAATTTGACATGTAATCCTTCTCAAAAATCGCCTTGTACTTGCTCACGCGTACCGAATCACCTACTTGAATGTTGCAGGACTCGCGATCTTTATCGCGCTATACATTGTGTCCAAAAGTCTTTCGGCGATCGCGGGAATTACGTCAGCGGGTCGCATGCCGATGGTGCGATGCGCGTTGTAATCTGACACGAGACGCGGCAGCTTGTCGATTGCCACTTGTAATTGCCATTGAGCGTAAACATCTTCCACATGTCATTCTTAAGCGTACGATTCGAATCATTCGATCACTGACGCTTTCAACGTCGAACAGTGATTAACATTGTGTTTTTTTCTGCACATGATTTTCTGCACATCAGTTTGTAAATTTTTCGGACATCTTTCATTCTCTCGAACGATTTCAGCGATAGCGTTAGCTGTCTCGCTTCCATCCTTGCTCTTGAGTGATATGGCCTACGCGTACTTGCTCAACACATCGATGACGGTGAGTATGTAGTGGACCTCTGTTGAAGCCCGAGTACGAACGCATTTCAACGATATCAGCCTGATCGTCGTATTCTCGGACTATGACGCTCCTTCGCGGAAAATTTCTTCTCGCCGGAGCGTGCAATTCCTCGACGAGTCAACGTCTCTCGGAGTTAATTTCTTCTCTCTTTTTCTCAGACTTCTTTTTCATGATTCGACATGTAATACACACGGTACAAGAAAATAATATATTTTTTCTCGATGGTTAATAATGTATTTTTTCTCACTCGACTGATGGTTTCATGGATATTTAATTTATAATAAGACCAGATTCGCAAAGTTTCTCGATGATCGAGAGCATCTCGTTGTCGTAAGTGTTGTTACCCGTTCGGTGCGAAGCGTTGAGCAATCATAAACGATCCACTTGTTCGTTCCACGTAATCAATTGCATTATCGTTCAATATCATTGCGTGAGGTAATCCCTTTCCAGATTTCTTTTTCTGTTTCTTGGGTGTAATCAATATTAACGACGCGATAACGTATTTGTGCTTGTATTCCCTGTTGCTCAAAATAATCGATCCTGCGATTAATACTTGTGCGAATTCGTCGCCATCAGAATGCTTTTGTATTTGTTCATATCGTCTTTCGTAGAGGAGATCGTCGGGAATTCTCTTGAAAATCAACTCGTAAAGACCGGGTACATCGGCGTATCGTACGCCATCGATAATTATGTTGCGCGTCATCCATATCGAAACATTTATTCCATATCTAAACATCAGCCCATCCTTGTATAGGTAATCGCCTGATCTATACCGCTCTTTTTATCTTGCGTCCTCCTCAGGACAGCCTCGATGTACTTTGAGCCCTCAATGAGCCCATTGCCGGCTCGTAACGCCTCTCGACCTTCCGATATTTGCAGCTGATTTTGAACCTTCGTAGCTAGCAAGTCTTCCGTCGTTTGGAAAACGTTTTCTAATGATTCTATCGTCGGTACGATTTTGGTACGCGTGTGGAGATTATCGACTGTACACGATCGTGTGATCATTGGATTTATGTAGAGTTATGGAAAGAAAAAGTGGCACGAACATCTCGCTCGCTTTTTCTCCCTCCTCTTATTTCTCTTCCTTCTTCTTCTCACATTTAGAGACAGTCGCTGCATCTTCATCGCGCGATTCTCTCTTTGTCGCGTGCACGCCGGGGCTGTCGACGAAAAGTCGCAGTGGTTCAATAAGAGGTTTAAAATGTCTGTCCAATGCAATGCTTTCCTCGATTTTACCGCTCTTCAGAGCGCGATGTTTCTTTCTCTTACGGACTCGCTCGTCTTCTCAATCTCCCTCGCGATTTTTTCATGCTCATCTGCCATGTTCGTCTCTGGTTAAGAATTGGCAACGACTAGTCTCGTTACAATATCGCGAACTCATTAAATCATTTTCTGTATTGTCCATTTATGAGCGCACTGTGTCTTTGTCTATCACTAGAAATCCATATTTTTGCTGCTAACAATCGCGGCACAATTCGTCGTACGACATGTCGGTATTCACATAATCATTGGAAACGTATTTCAAGTTGGTATGTCCTGTTTGATCCTGAACAGGATCAAAAAATTCGCGTTGTCGCGTATCAGATATTTAGGTATCCTCGCGTACGTTTGACAGGGATAGAAGCAATCGACATTCGCGTGACGACTCATCGAAAAATATTCTCGTATCCTGCTTGTCACATGCCACGTCATCAAAGATAAAAAAAATAGAATTTGGACGCGTCTCGCTCGGTGGAATGTCGCTGTTATTGGAGAACGTAAAGTAGCTGATTTCGTCGATAGGTGTAAATAAATTTTCGAGATATTGATACTTTGGTTGTTGCAACGATTTCAAGTAGACGTACACGTTCTCGAAATGTACGCCGTTCGGGAAAGCTTAGGAGAATGTTGGTTTTATCAATTCGACGGGCCGCAAATGATCGCGTATATAGTACTCGGCAGTTTCGCCATGCTTGCGCTTCTCCGCGCTGCTTTCCATCATTCGTGATTTCGCGGCGCAGTTTGTTATGCGTATCGTCAGTGGTTGCAGTACGAATTCCATGCTCACATTAAAGGCTACGCGCGAATCTACGAATCGCGCAGTAGCAAAATGTATCTCACACTGTGTCATCCTTTCGATATTCGAAACTTGAGCGCCGAGCAGTTGCAATATGAAGATCATACTTTTACGCGTGTACAGCGATTACATCAAACACATCTGGAGCAAGCTTCAGGAACACGCGAAGGCAAATTCGGAGATTTGAACCTATTATCGCTGCGACGAACACTACAATCAGCCATGGTAGCGGACATATCGACGGTTCCACACTGAAAATAAAGGACTGTAGCGAATGTCGGCGTCAGGCGACAGTCTGCTAAATTGAGAGATAAACGTCTTCTTTTCGAATTACATATCCCGGGCTACCAGTTTTGCAGTCCGGACATTTGACTTACGAAGCGATTAGCCAGAAGTGACGCGGGCATAAATCCGCTGGACGCGTCGAGAACACGACAGTGCATATTCACATAGAATGATCTCACCGATAGACACGCGGCGGTCGCCAATAAAGCGCTAGGATGCGTTATTGCGAGAGATTCGGCTCTGAGCGAGAGAGCCGCCATTGTTTGCGATGAAAGCCAAGACCAAGATCGGCATGAGCATGAAATCGAAGAAGACGACAACGAGGAAAAAGACAACGAAAAAACGGATTCTACGACGAGACGAAACGAGGCCAACGTAGCGAAAGCCGTAAACGATAACAAAGTCGCGCGATGTCAGCTCGAGGAGCTGTTACGTCACGATTATGCGATGGAAGAGGGCCGCGGATTCTATCTCCGCACAAATACGGACTTGGATTGTATTTCAGCACCTATAAACGCGGACAGGGCGTAGCAGCAAAGAAAAAAAAAACGGCAAAGAGACAATAAAAATGCTCTCGGGTACAACTACCAACATGCAATTGAACGAACTCGCGTATGCGCGTACTTTAGAGGGCGTTTTCGAATGCGTAACGCGTTACCGCATCGAAACGAAAATAGTATCATGAATCTGGACAATGCGACGGGACCCGGTACTCACTGAATAGAGTACGCAAAGAGGAACAACCGCATTGTGTACTTTGACAATTTCGATAATCTTCGACTGCCCAAGGAACTAGTGCGATATTTCGGGAATGATGCTACGACGATATCGCACGTCCTATCAGACGATCAGATTTTCTGCGAACAGATGTGTCTGCAGTTTCTACAAACGATAGACACACGTAAATTTAAAAAGCTCGACGAGAAATCTTAGTCGAACTGTGAAATCTTAGTCGAATGTTTTTTCCGTTGATGCTTACACTGAGTGGAAAGAGTATCGTTCTCGTGGCGAACTACTTCCCTGCCATAGATTTGAATGATGGAGATTACGAGCTCGGTTTGGCGATTTTTTAAAGTTATTACACGATATCGAACGTGAACGAATTGAATAATAAATTTTATTTCGCCAAAAACGACGCGAAAATTCCCGAGAGTTCGTATGAAATGCGAGACATAAATGAATTTTTGATACGCGTGATTTTACGGAAACATCTGCTTGAAACCATTGACGTAGTGTGTAGTGGCAATAACAACAACAACAATAACAACAATGACACCGATGATGATAATGGTGAGAGTGGAGAACCTGATTACGCTCCGCACTACAACACACGATGAGATGCGAGATTAGATGTGCATACAGAATAAATTTTGGCAAGCCCAACAGCATTGGATCGCTCTTGGGATTCTCGTCGAAGCGTATACTGCGGCCGCGAAGATGGCACGAATCGGACATGTCGATCATAATGACCGTAATGAACATAAACATTATTCGCGTAGAATGTGACCGCGGGCGCGTACAGAAACAGCAAAAGTGCGCACATGATACATGAATTTTCACTGAGTGTGCCGCCAAAATATAAGATATCGAAGAGGTCGGCGCAGATCATTTACCTGCCAACCATTCATCGCACGGAGCATTACGGATTTAACGATACGTGTCAGAAAGGACGGATTGCTCGATTCGCAGAGAGGAGATCATCAGAATGCACGTGCGATAGCGACAGTGATAACGCGAGCGTGAGATGCTCATATTGAATGAAGCGGAGCGCACGCAGAGAGATAACGCATTCTTTCAAGGCCAATCACCGTTTGATAACACTAGCTCATCCAATTGCATCAGCAAGAAGAAGCTCAGCGCGTCGAACGTTAAATTTTTACAATCTTTAGAATTCGCAGTGCGCAATTTTTGAGATGATTGATATTTTGAATATTACCGGTGAGCCGATCTTTGACGATCGCATCGTCAAGATTGAGACTTACATGTATAATCCGTTCGCTAATACAACATACAGCGATGAGATAAGAATACCCATACAGCAACAGGATTTGTACACGTTACCGTGCGAAAGTTTTCTCTATGTCGAAAGAAGATTGATGAAAGATTGGTGAAAAAGAAAAATGATCAGATGCCAACGCTTGTAAATAATTGCGTGGCGTTCATGCTTGATGAAATTCGATATGAACTCAGTGATGTGGAGATTGACCGCAACCGAAACGCAACCATAACTAGCATGCTTAAGAATTACGTGTCAATGACAAACGATAAAACTTTGATTGTGCTGAACGCTAGATGGAACTCTAGATTTCGGAGGAAGGACACTTTAATTTTTGCGTGCCGCTCAGCATGCTGTGGGCTTTTGCGAAGATTACAAACGCTTGATCATCAACGCTCGCCACGAATTGATTTTGAGCAACGATCACAATTGCTTGGTGAGAAATCCTGTGACGGAGTCTGAGATTGAATTATTTATTTTACAGTGGTAGATGCCTCACGTTGCGTTAAACGAGATCAATAAATTATCAATGCTGTGAGCATTGGAAAGCGGTCGTTATCTGAGCATGAGTTTTCGCTCGTGATATCTGTACGAGTATTTTCTGTTACAGAATACGGCCAAGCATAGGCTATCAAAACGGTGACTCAGCTTGAAAAGCCTCGATCTTTGCTCTGCAGACTGGAAAGAATATCACGTCACAAGATGTTAGCGTGTTCGACGATTGTAATTTGAGTAATGTGTAACTTTTTCTAAATTCAGCATTTTATCCGTACGGCGATTTAAATCTGGATTTTGGCAAAAAAGAGATACGCTGTTCTATTTGATATATATGTACGTTTTCATAGAGTTTATTATGAAATCGATTGCTTTGGAACGCTACTCAATGTGCTCTCATTTATTGAGAAAGAACCTGTTATGGTCATTGATTGCTCGCGACAAAAAGAATCCATCAAGAGTGCCTGTGGCCGTAAGCATAGAATTTGACAAGTAGAATATGCTCGCGAATACAACAATCTATTGTCGCATCATACACGATTGCGTAGCTCAGTATAATCCATTGACCAACGTTATGCGCAAAATCACCTAAATGCACCTTCGATATAAAACATCTACGATATATCACAATTAACCTCAGTCTTCTCGACAACATGCCCGTGCCAACGGATCATGGATCTGCAAGGATTCACCGTTAACAAGAAATTTATGATGGAAATGGCGGTGCTGAAACAGGGGGTCACGCATTACATTTTTACGAGTCCCGTGCTATGAAATTTTTGACAAAATCCGACAAGTCTTGCGCTTCCTGGTTGATTGCTTATCACCATGGATTGCAAAGGGATTGGGAGGATGGGATGGTCCCGTAAGAGGCGAAATGCCTGATTACGATGACCGTATTTGAAGATGATGCTGTCGTGTACGTCAAGGAACGCAAGAAACGAATGTGGCTGTGGAACTTGCTTCTGGTAAGCGAGAATGCATATACATCGAAACCTTGAATGCAGTTTACAAAGACATGGAATCTTTATCTAATCTAGATGTTACTAATACTATACGATGCGGACAACATGTTAAGAATTGCGCATTACAAAATGTATTGTATAACTGTTAGTTGCAAAAGAATTTTTTAAAAATAAAAATACGTTAACATATTTATTATGTATTTCTTTTTCCTTCCTTTGTAATATATGTATAAACGTATATATATATATATATACGTTTATACATATATTACAAAGGAAGGAAAAAGAAATACATAATAAATATGTTAACGTATTTTTATTTTTAAAAAATTCTTTTGCAACTAACAGTTATACAATACATTTTGTAATGCGCAATTCTTAACATGTTGTCCGCATCGTATAGTATTAGTAACATCTAGATTAGATAAAGATTCCATGTCTTTGTAAACTGCATTCAAGGTTTCGATGTATATGCATTCTCGCTTACCAGAAGCAAGTTCCACAGCCACATTCGTTTCTTGCGTTCCTTGACGTACACGACAGCATCATCTTCAAATACGGTCATCGTAATCAGGCATTTCGCCTCTTACGGGACCATCCCATCCTCCCAATCCCTTTGCAATCCATGGTGATAAGCAATCAACCAGGAAGCGCAAGACTTGTCGGATTTTGTCAAAAATTTCATAGCACGGGACTCGTAAAAATGTAATGCGTGACCCCCTGTTTCAGCACCGCCATTTCCATCATAAATTTCTTGTTAACGGTGAATCCTTGCAGATCCATGATCCGTTGGCACGGGCATGTTGTCGAGAAGACTGAGGTTAATTGTGATATATCGTAGATGTTTTATATCGAAGGTGCATTTAGGTGATTTTGCGCATAACGTTGGTCAATGGATTATACTGAGCTACGCAATCGTGTATGATGCGACAATAGATTGTTGTATTCGCGAGCATATTCTACTTGTCAAATTCTATGCTTACGGCCACAGGCACTCTTGATGGATTCTTTTTGTCGCGAGCAATCAATGACCATAACAGGTTCTTTCTCAATAAATGAGAGCACATTGAGTAGCGTTCCAAAGCAATCGATTTCATAATAAACTCTATGAAAACGTACATATATATCAAATAGAACAGCGTATCTCTTTTTTGCCAAAATCCAGATTTAAATCGCCGTACGGATAAAATGCTGAATTTAGAAAAAGTTACACATTACTCAAATTACAATCGTCGAACACGCTAACATCTTGTGACGTGATATTCTTTCCAGTCTGCAGAGCAAAGATCGAGGCTTTTCAAGCTGAGTCACCGTTTTGATAGCCTATGCTTGGCCGTATTCTGTAACAGAAAATACTCGTACAGATATCACGAGCGAAAACTCATGCTCAGATAACGACCGCTTTCCAATGCTCACAGCATTGATAATTTATTGATCTCGTTTAACGCAACGTGAGGCATCTACCACTGTAAAATAAATAATTCAATCTCAGACTCCGTCACAGGATTTCTCACCAAGCAATTGTGATCGTTGCTCAAAATCAATTCGTGGCGAGCGTTGATGATCAAGCGTTTGTAATCTTCGCAAAAGCCCACAGCATGCTGAGCGGCACGCAAAAATTAAAGTGTCCTTCCTCCGAAATCTAGAGTTCCATCTAGCGTTCAGCACAATCAAAGTTTTATCGTTTGTCATTGACACGTAATTCTTAAGCATGCTAGTTATGGTTGCGTTTCGGTTGCGGTCAATCTCCACATCACTGAGTTCATATCGAATTTCATCAAGCATGAACGCCACGCAATTATTTACAAGCGTTGGCATCTGATCATTTTTCTTTTTCACCAATCTTTCATCAATCTTCTTTCGACATAGAGAAAACTTTCGCACGGTAACGTGTACAAATCCTGTTGCTGTATGGGTATTCTTATCTCATCGCTGTATGTTGTATTAGCGAACGGATTATACATGTAAGTCTCAATCTTGACGATGCGATCGTCAAAGATCGGCTCACCGGTAATATTCAAAATATCAATCATCTCAAAAATTGCGCACTGCGAATTCTAAAGATTGTAAAAATTTAACGTTCGACGCGCTGAGCTTCTTCTTGCTGATGCAATTGGATGAGCTAGTGTTATCAAACGGTGATTGGCCTTGAAAGAATGCGTTATCTCTCTGCGTGCGCTCCGCTTCATTCAATATGAGCATCTCACGCTCGCGTTATCACTGTCGCTATCGCACGTGCATTCTGATGATCTCCTCTCTGCGAATCGAGCAATCCGTCCTTTCTGACACGTATCGTTAAATCCGTAATGCTCCGTGCGATGAATGGTTGGCAGGTAAATGATCTGCGCCGACCTCTTCGATATCTTATATTTTGGCGGCACACTCAGTGAAAATTCATGTATCATGTGCGCACTTTTGCTGTTTCTGTACGCGCCCGCGGTCACATTCTACGCGAATAATGTTTATGTTCATTACGGTCATTATGATCGACATGTCCGATTCGTGCCATCTTCGCGGCCGCAGTATACGCTTCGACGAGAATCCCAAGAGCGATCCAATGCTGTTGGGCTTGCCAAAATTTATTCTGTATGCACATCTAATCTCGCATCTCATCGTGTGTTGTAGTGCGGAGCGTAATCAGGTTCTCCACTCTCACCATTATCATCATCGGTGTCATTGTTGTTATTGTTGTTGTTGTTATTGCCACTACACACTACGTCAATGGTTTCAAGCAGATGTTTCCGTAAAATCACGCGTATCAAAAATTCATTTATGTCTCGCATTTCATACGAACTCTCGGGAATTTTCGCGTCGTTTTTGGCGAAATAAAATTTATTATTCAATTCGTTCACGTTCGATATCGTGTAATAACTTTAAAAAATCGCCAAACCGAGCTCGTAATCTCCATCATTCAAATCTATGGCAGGGAAGTAGTTCGCCACGAGAACGATACTCTTTCCACTCAGTGTAAGCATCAACGGAAAAAACATTCGACTAAGATTTCACAGTTCGACTAAGATTTCTCGTCGAGCTTTTTAAATTTACGTGTGTCTATCGTTTGTAGAAACTGCAGACACATCTGTTCGCAGAAAATCTGATCGTCTGATAGGACGTGCGATATCGTCGTAGCATCATTCCCGAAATATCGCACTAGTTCCTTGGGCAGTCGAAGATTATCGAAATTGTCAAAGTACACAATGCGGTTGTTCCTCTTTGCGTACTCTATTCAGTGAGTACCGGGTCCCGTCGCATTGTCCAGATTCATGATACTATTTTCGTTTCGATGCGGTAACGCGTTACGCATTCGAAAACGCCCTCTAAAGTACGCGCATACGCGAGTTCGTTCAATTGCATGTTGGTAGTTGTACCCGAGAGCATTTTTATTGTCTCTTTGCCGTTTTTTTTTTCTTTGCTGCTACGCCCTGTCCGCGTTTATAGGTGCTGAAATACAATCCAAGTCCGTATTTGTGCGGAGATAGAATCCGCGGCCCTCTTCCATCGCATAATCGTGACGTAACAGCTCCTCGAGCTGACATCGCGCGACTTTGTTATCGTTTACGGCTTTCGCTACGTTGGCCTCGTTTCGTCTCGTCGTAGAATCCGTTTTTTCGTTGTCTTTTTCCTCGTTGTCGTCTTCTTCGATTTCATGCTCATGCCGATCTTGGTCTTGGCTTTCATCGCAAACAATGGCGGCTCTCTCGCTCAGAGCCGAATCTCTCGCAATAACGCATCCTAGCGCTTTATTGGCGACCGCCGCGTGTCTATCGGTGAGATCATTCTATGTGAATATGCACTGTCGTGTTCTCGACGCGTCCAGCGGATTTATGCCCGCGTCACTTCTGGCTAATCGCTTCGTAAGTCAAATGTCCGGACTGCAAAACTGGTAGCCCGGGATATGTAATTCGAAAAGAAGACGTTTATCTCTCAATTTAGCAGACTGTCGCCTGACGCCGACATTCGCTACAGTCCTTTATTTTCAGTGTGGAACCGTCGATATGTCCGCTACCATGGCTGATTGTAGTGTTCGTCGCAGCGATAATAGGTTCAAATCTCCGAATTTGCCTTCGCGTGTTCCTGAAGCTTGCTCCAGATGTGTTTGATGTAATCGCTGTACACGCGTAAAAGTATGATCTTCATATTGCAACTGCTCGGCGCTCAAGTTTCGAATATCGAAAGGATGACACAGTGTGAGATACATTTTGCTACTGCGCGATTCGTAGATTCGCGCGTAGCCTTTAATGTGAGCATGGAATTCGTACTGCAACCACTGACGATACGCATAACAAACTGCGCCGCGAAATCACGAATGATGGAAAGCAGCGCGGAGAAGCGCAAGCATGGCGAAACTGCCGAGTACTATATACGCGATCATTTGCGGCCCGTCGAATTGATAAAACCAACATTCTCCTAAGCTTTCCCGAACGGCGTACATTTCGAGAACGTGTACGTCTACTTGAAATCGTTGCAACAACCAAAGTATCAATATCTCGAAAATTTATTTACACCTATCGACGAAATCAGCTACTTTACGTTCTCCAATAACAGCGACATTCCACCGAGCGAGACGCGTCCAAATTCTATTTTTTTTATCTTTGATGACGTGGCATGTGACAAGCAGGATACGAGAATATTTTTCGATGAGTCGTCACGCGAATGTCGATTGCTTCTATCCCTGTCAAACGTACGCGAGGATACCTAAATATCTGATACGCGACAACGCGAATTTTTTGATCCTGTTCAGGATCAAACAGGACATACCAACTTGAAATACGTTTCCAATGATTATGTGAATACCGACATGTCGTACGACGAATTGTGCCGCGATTGTTAGCAGCAAAAATATGGATTTCTAGTGATAGACAAAGACACAGTGCGCTCATAAATGGACAATACAGAAAATGATTTAATGAGTTCGCGATATTGTAACGAGACTAGTCGTTGCCAATTCTTAACCAGAGACGAACATGGCAGATGAGCATGAAAAAATCGCGAGGGAGATTGAGAAGACGAGCGAGTCCGTAAGAGAAAGAAACATCGCGCTCTGAAGAGCGGTAAAATCGAGGAAAGCATTGCATTGGACAGACATTTTAAACCTCTTATTGAACCACTGCGACTTTTCGTCGACAGCCCCGGCGTGCACGCGACAAAGAGAGAATCGCGCGATGAAGATGCAGCGACTGTCTCTAAATGTGAGAAGAAGAAGGAAGAGAAATAAGAGGAGGGAGAAAAAGCGAGCGAGATGTTCGTGCCACTTTTTCTTTCCATAACTCTACATAAATCCAATGATCACACGATCGTGTACAGTCGATAATCTCCACACGCGTACCAAAATCGTACCGACGATAGAATCATTAGAAAACGTTTTCCAAACGACGGAAGACTTGCTAGCTACGAAGGTTCAAAATCAGCTGCAAATATCGGAAGGTCGAGAGGCGTTACGAGCCGGCAATGGGCTCATTGAGGGCTCAAAGTACATCGAGGCTGTCCTGAGGAGGACGCAAGATAAAAAGAGCGGTATAGATCAGGCGATTACCTATACAAGGATGGGCTGATGTTTAGATATGGAATAAATGTTTCGATATGGATGACGCGCAACATAATTATCGATGGCGTACGATACGCCGATGTACCCGGTCTTTACGAGTTGATTTTCAAGAGAATTCCCGACGATCTCCTCTACGAAAGACGATATGAACAAATACAAAAGCATTCTGATGGCGACGAATTCGCACAAGTATTAATCGCAGGATCGATTATTTTGAGCAACAGGGAATACAAGCACAAATACGTTATCGCGTCGTTAATATTGATTACACCCAAGAAACAGAAAAAGAAATCTGGAAAGGGATTACCTCACGCAATGATATTGAACGATAATGCAATTGATTACGTGGAACGAACAAGTGGATCGTTTATGATTGCTCAACGCTTCGCACCGAACGGGTAACAACACTTACGACAACGAGATGCTCTCGATCATCGAGAAACTTTGCGAATCTGGTCTTATTATAAATTAAATATCCATGAAACCATCAGTCGAGTGAGAAAAAATACATTATTAACCATCGAGAAAAAATATATTATTTTCTTGTACCGTGTGTATTACATGTCGAATCATGAAAAAGAAGTCTGAGAAAAAGAGAGAAGAAATTAACTCCGAGAGACGTTGACTCGTCGAGGAATTGCACGCTCCGGCGAGAAGAAATTTTCCGCGAAGGAGCGTCATAGTCCGAGAATACGACGATCAGGCTGATATCGTTGAAATGCGTTCGTACTCGGGCTTCAACAGAGGTCCACTACATACTCACCGTCATCGATGTGTTGAGCAAGTACGCGTAGGCCATATCACTCAAGAGCAAGGATGGAAGCGAGACAGCTAACGCTATCGCTGAAATCGTTCGAGAGAATGAAAGATGTCCGAAAAATTTACAAACTGATGTGCAGAAAATCATGTGCAGAAAAAAACACAATGTTAATCACTGTTCGACGTTGAAAGCGTCAGTGATCGAATGATTCGAATCGTACGCTTAAGAATGACATGTGGAAGATGTTTACGCTCAATGGCAATTACAAGTGGCAATCGACAAGCTGCCGCGTCTCGTGTCAGATTACAACGCGCATCGCACCATCGGCATGCGACCCGCTGACGTAATTCCCGCGATCGCCGAAAGACTTTTGGACACAATGTATAGCGCGATAAAGATCGCGAGTCCTGCAACATTCAAGTAGGTGATTCGGTACGCGTGAGCAAGTACAAGGCGATTTTTGAGAAGGATTACATGTCAAATTGGACCGTGGAGATGTTTACAATCGTTAGGGTACATTTACAATTGTAAGGTATCAATCCCATAACCTATTTACTCCAGGATTATAGCGAAAAATCCGTCGCTGGTGCATTTTACGAGCACGAGTTGCATCGCGCTACTCATCCGGACGTGTATCTCGTGGAGAAAGTATTGTACAGGAAGGAAGACAAGTGTAGATCAAGTGGCTGGGATTTGATAGATCGCACATTTCATGGATACATAAAAATAATGTTATTTGATAAAATTTTGATTCATATATTTTATTTTTACATATAAAAGATATATTAATATAAGTATATTAACGTGTAAAATATTTTTTTATTATCTTTTCCATCTTCGTTTTGGAGTATACAGATATAAAATATGTATATAAATGTACGATACATGAAATGAAAAATAATAGTACATAATAGTAATATGTAATAAATGGTACTGCATAAAACATAATAATAATACTTATATAAATGTAAAAAACATGCATTGTAAATTATACATATGTAAATTATAATGATAATAGTACTAACATGTACACTGAAAATATTAAAAGAAATATATTATATATATATATATATATATAGAAAAAACGTACATGAAGTACAAATTAAGATAATACATAAGAAAATTATAAATACATAAAGTATAATAGTAATACACTGTATATGAAAATGTAAAAAAATATAAAAAACATAATAGTAATATAAATGTTGATACATAATAGTAATATAAATGTTGATATATATATATTACAAAGGTATCCGCCAATGCCTCTACGTCTCCGACGAGTCCGGTACGACATATCGTTTGTCATCGTATGGACTCAGAGCGATTTTCGATTCGGATATCGTGTACATCTCGTGTAATTTAGATCGTATACACGATTGATGGCGAGTCATTTCGATCTCTTCATTCAAACATCGCATGTAATCGTCGAATGTATCGTTCGCGCTACGACATTTCTCTTTACGCCTTTCGCCTTTTTAGTTTCTTTTTTGCCGTCCACGCTCACTGGGTACACCTTCGCTCTGTGATCAACGAATTCGATCGCACCGTTATTTTCATCAGATAGGGTATTTTTTTGTTCGCAAGAGGTACACCGTACGTATTATCTGTCGGATATTTTCTCGTGTCGAATCGCGTTTCATAGTCTCGTAAACATCCTCGCATTCTGGTAATGAGTCTGTCCGTGTCGGTGTACATAATTTTACATTTGTCGCGAAACAGTGGTAACATATACTCGTGGTGAAATTCATACAAGCAGATTTTCGATATGTCGAGTATACACATACCCACGTAAATCTGTTTGTTGAACTTCGAGTTTGCAATTCTACAGCGATCAAATTTTCCGAAAAGACGCTACGACTGTGGAAATTCGATTTTGTGATCATTGTCTCCGTGCCGTATCATCCGTTCCATTTTGTTATTAATTTTACATCGATGTGATTTCGAACATTCTCTATTTGACCGAATATCGCGTTCATTAATTTATATAAATTTTTCTTGAAATCATTTTTTACACGAGTTCTGAAATTTGTATTGAGTTCAATGTATTCGCGAAGATACTTATGAAGATTGCACGAATTGTAGCACCTGATGAATCTTTATTACGCGAAGATCGACGAGTGCATTGCTGCAAGTTTCGGTAATGGATAATGTAATGCTGCTTATCGTACAACGTCGTTAGAACGCGTTTATCTTGTTTGTTTTATTTTGTTTATCTTGTTTTTTTTCCTCGCATTTGGCTTGTCGCGAGGGTGGCTTATCGCGCGTTGGACAGAAAAATAGATCAGTATGTTGGTCGTGTAGATGCTGTAGACTCAAGATACCGGTGGGTGAATCCGGAGTGATCGTTCACATCAAAGTTCACAGCGTTTTCGATCCATCGCGTATAACAATGGTTGACACATCACCCATATAAATTATTAACATCATAGTACAAGTATGACGATGATTTCGATGAATCGTATGAACGCATGTACTTGTTATTAGCTTGCGTATATCTGCTTGAACATTGACTAAGGCCGTCGCGTATACCGCGTTCGATGAACATGATTGTATCGATGTCGATAAATAACTCAAATCTTATATTTTAGCATTGCGTCCCACGTGAAACCAGGCAATGTATAGTAATGCGCGGGAGACCGTAACTCGCGACACAACTTTCGCGGAAATTTTCGAAAATCGGTCAATAACAAGACATCGATTTTCAAGTACAGATCACTGTACTCGCTGAATGTTCGGATGAAGAATCGCTTCCAGATGTTCACGACGTGAGTGTAACCGCTCTTGGATACTGTATCGCCTGTCAACGAACTGTAAAATGATTCGCGCGGTGGTAAGCGTCCTGTAATTTTTCGATGCAGTCAACGTACGGAAAGACACCTTTACGAGTCAGTAATTTAAATTCTTCAGCCGAGTGTTAAAAATAATTAGGAATGTACGATTTTTAATTTGTTTTTGCTTAGAAATGACGCCAGTTTATTGGCTTGCATTTAAAAATTTGAAAGAATCAAAGAATCTTAATTTTATACAATTTTTCTGAAAATTCTTTTCATTTTTGTCTTTGGTGCTATCGACATGTTTAGTGAACGAAATATTTTTCTTTAAAAGTAATACATCTACATGTCTATCGTACGCGGTAATTTCCTTAATTATAAAGTGTGCGTCGTAGTACACGATAAATTGTAAAAAACGATCGGAATATATAATGAATTTTTATAATTAAGATTGCAATTTGCATGCGTTGGACTACGTTATCTACCGGTGAAATAGCAATGATCGCGAATCCACTTGTTGTCCGATCGCGAACGATTTCTCGCATGGCACCGCGTCGCGTTATGATAGGCCTCCCATTATTCTTTCGACACCGTTTCCATGGGCACGTTAGTGGATACGATATTTTTCACTCGATGCGCCAAATCGTTGAGTTGTCGCACGAACCACGCTATACAATCTTCGTGATCGATATGACGATAATGCGTCATCATATGAGCAATGCATATAGTAGTCTTATACTAAATACCTCGTGTTGATACATGTACGATGATGCATCTTCCCTGTCGAGTTTTGTTTTCCGTAGAACGCACTCCAAGTCAGCGTAGATGAATGGGACGTGCTCCTTATTGCAGTTCCCAAATTCGAGCCACTTGTCGTCCACGCTCGGCAGTCGTTGATCTTTTGGCAGTCCACTGCGTGCGACTGCAATTTTTCATTCGTACTGAAGTAATAAAGACACCTGTAAATAATAGAGAAATCATTTTTCACTATTTCTTTTTATTGTTTTTTTATTGGCTTTCCTTAATATAGTTACCGATCGCAGAAAAATTTCTTGTTCTTTTTCTCACTAATCTGCGAGACGGGATTTTTTTATCCACGCAAAATGCTCAACACCGTCGTTGCATGGATCTTACATGTACAGCACGTTGACATGTTTCTCCTTCTTGTCATTAGTTAGCCGCCGAGGAAGTGTTTATTTTCAATGCCATACACGTTGATCGACACAACGTTTAAACGTTCAAATTTAGAAATGTCTTTTAAAGTCATTGGGAATTCGATACCTGTGAAACTTAACTGTCGTATAATGTGGATACGATGATTCTCGCTCCGTATACTTTTCAGCTGAGTATAGAGCGACAACCACCGACCACGCGAAGCACGCATTGTCCGTCATACGCACACTGATAACCGCTCGTTTCATCGCTATTTTCCGCAGCACTTCGATGTGACATCCCGCGCGCATGGGATTTAATTTGTTCACATTGATAGTCAAATTCAATATACGTGACAAAGCCCACCCGCTGTCGCGTTCCTGGAACTCTTCGAGCGGTGCTAGGATAGATTCGATGACATGCTGCTTGTACTCTCACTCATGCATATCGGTATATCTCATTGTTCTTTGTTGCTCTTGTTAGCAGTTTATCCTTCATCATGAATGCGTCTCACCGTTGAATGCGATGTTTACTTTTACACTACCGTGTTTTTCTACAGCATCTCGCACTCACTCTAGAACTACATTGCCAGCGTCTTCCAAAAACCGCCGCGGCTCGAAGTGATTAGTGTTTATCATCTCACCTGTCAATTCTCGAACGCGTCTCTCGTCAGACAAGAGATCTTTCGTTGCTACTCGCGTACTCGCCACCAATGTGTACGAAACGTCGCTCCAACTGCAACTTTGCACCCGCAAGTTGCGCGATCCTCGCCACCGCGGATTGTCAGTGTCCAATGACAAGACGCGGACACTTGGCACAACAAAATTCTTCGAATCGTTCGATGCACTCGTCGCATCGTTGCAGCCACGCAAAACACTTCATCAAAGTAGCGATCTGGCCGCACTGCTCCAGCAATTCGCGTTTCACCCGCTCATGATTTTCCACAATCATGTCTTTTCACAATCTTTAGATCACTCTTTGCATCATTCAGAGCACTAACCGGATTTGCACGTGACACGTTGCAGCACCATGACATATCTAGAATGTCATAACGTTCTAACACCTTTCCATTATGTTTATTTGCGAAAGTGCACTGTTCACACTCAAAGTGTCTCATCTATTGAAAAACAGTTTTAGCATAAGATCGAAACTCCATCCATATATTGTCAATAATCAGCAGTTCGACACACTTTTCATTACCCATGGGAATCTTAATGCACATGCACTAATCTTGGCTTATCTGCGATTTTCTTCGCCCAATAATAATCGTCCTTTATTACATTGACATTTCCGCCAATGTCTCTTTTCATCGTCCTAACATTAACACTACAACAGTAACATTTGTCTCGTAATCGTGGGTACACTTTCTGTCGCGCGAGTAAAGACCAGTCAGAAACAGGTTCTTCAATAACTATTCCATGTTTCTCATCACGTATATCTAATTTTCGATCGCGTAGGTATTGCGGCGATATTCTATGTCTCTTTTTTGCAGATTACCGAGAACATACAGTACATCATCTACATTACAGTCTTCCCACATATTTTCCAGTAACGTTTCACTGACAATATTGTTGACAATAGTTTTTTTTTCAATGTGTGCAGAGTGGGCACATGCTGCACGAGAACTGTAAAAAGCCCTCTGCAATTCGTGCACGACCTGCCATCTACCAAAAGAACCAGTCTCATGCTCCCTGTGATCCCTGACGTGATGCATTCTTATATCGTTAATGTTAGCTACGAATCATATACGCTGTGCATACAATTAAAGCACTACCCTACTTGTATAACCCATTATATTTCATTTGTGATTTCTTTGTCCCTTTGCCTATTGGGCCACACTTTCTTTAAAAGTAGATAAGACAGATCGCGTATCTGCTTTGTTATAATCAGATATATATAATATATATATAGCCGCGAATAAAGCCTCTACTTGTTGTTCTTTTGGGTGTTTTATTATACGTATCATTTATATTATTTTGCTCATTATGCTTATTTTTTTCTTGTTACTGCAAACAGAAATTGAAATTAATGTATCTGCTTCGTTATTATTTATATAATAGCCCTCTATTTGTTCCTTTTAGTGTTTTACTATATATATAGTTTATATTATTCTGCCTATTCTTACTTTTTTCTTCGTCATTGGAAACAGAAACTGAAATCGCAAAAGAAAAAATTTTTCTAAGGAGTTTAATAAACTTTTTTTCTTAAAAAAGATTATTATTTATTAAAGATTTATTTATTTAATCAACAATAATAATAATTATATTAGGACTATCGAATTTTAAATTATACAAAAAAATAAATATAGTTGGCTAATGAGAATCAGTCACGATAAACGGCATTGTGAACAATCAATAATCAGATATGGATTGATATCTTCTTTCTTTTGAACGTTTCGATTTTCTTTGGAGTTCTCCTCAGCAAGAATGATATAAAAGCATAATTAGCTCACATGTCTATAATGCTTAAGTCACTCGCAAATTGACAATTGAATTGTTGATCATCAAATCGGAAAATGAAGCATTGCACTGAAGCTTTGTTGAACATATTAAAACTTAAAAACTAGAATTGTTAAAGTCAAATATAAAGATCATACATTTTTAGAATACATGTCAATCAGATATGAGTGACACGTCGTCGTACACGGACGGATTGATCATTAAATAATTGCACCGTTTATCATTGCTGACTCTCATTAGCCTACTATATTTATCTTTTTGTATAGTTTACTTAATCAAATGACGCCATATACGAAATGAACAGTCAATCTGTGCGAGAAAGAAAGCTAGAGGGTTCCAATGCGTATGCGTCTTTATCCCTACGGATAAATATTACATGAAATATTGCAGCAATATTATTTTGAAAAATTGCAATCTTTCCTAAAACATTGCTGCAATATTGTAATAATATTTCTATTTCTGATAAAATAAAATATTATTGCAATATTAGAGAAATATTGCATATACGAGGGCAAGTCAATAAGTTTTTAGAAAAACATAGTAAAACACATTTTTATTGATTGATTTATTTTTATTTCTCAATATTCTCCAGCTCGATACACTTGATCCAACAATTCTCTAATTTTTTCAAGTCGTCCGAATAATATGATTTGTCCAACTTTTCAAAATAAGCTTTTGTTTCAGCGATGAGCTGCTCTCTAGTGGTGAATCTCTTTCCTCCGAACCATTTTTTCAGGTTTGGAAACAGGAAATAGTCGCAAGGGACTAAATCTGACGAATATGCTGGATGGGGAAGCAATTCATAGCGGAATTCGTTGAATTTGACCGGTGCCGGGCACGTGAACCCGTGCATTGTTTTAATGAAAGAACACTTTCTTCTTCGCTAAATAGGGACATTTTTTCTTTAAAATGTTGAAACAGTCCAATAAAGCTGTGTAGTAATCGCCATTGACCGTTTGCTTCGACGAAAGGTAATCGATATAAATTATACCGCGTGCTCATCCCAAAAACTGTGGTCATCACCTTTCCGGCCGACTTTACGATCTTCGCCTTCTTCGGAACTAGTTCATTCGTGAAATCCATTGTTTTGACTATTCGTTCGTCTCGGGATCCATGTTTCGTCCACAGTAATGAATCGACGCAGAAATTCATCTGGATTACGTTGAAACATCTCCAAACATTGTTTTGAAATCGTCACACGGTCGCGCTTATCCACAACAAACGCGGCACCCATCTTGTTGATCTTTTTCATACTCAATTCGTGCAAAATTGAACAAGCATATCACTGTGCCATGTAATATGCCTGTGGCTTCAACAAGCTCGCGCACTTTCGTCGATCAGTTAAAACAATATCGTGGATTTTATCGATGATTTCTGGTGTAGCAGCCTTGAACGTTCCGAAGGTGCATCACATGTGAATATATGACCACGTTTAAATTCATTCACGCAATTGTATACAGTCACAAACGCTGGTGCAGATGTGCTATGAATATTATTCAACGTGGTTTTGATTTCTTTCGGCGTTAAATCTTTCATATGTAGATGTTTAATCATTGCAAAAAAACTCGTTTTTTTTTTCATTTTGCAAAAAATATAAAGGTTGTTCGCTTTAATCGTCTACAGAAATGAAACTACGCGATGAATTCCGCTCACAGTAATCAACTGAGAGATGCTACTTGTCAAAAAGTAATGTGACATGACATTGCGAGTGCTCTCTGAGAGAATTTCTTGAAAGAATTTATTCATTTGCCCTCATACATTGCTATAACATTATGCAATACTTCAATAATTATTCTGGTTCTATTAATTATTAACACATTATTGTTTAGTATCATATTCCACAATGTGTACGATAAACATATTATGATCAAAAAATATTTGGGGGCTTAGAAAGCACATCGAAGACTATTCATACAGCACGAAATATTACAGCAATATTATTGTGAGAAATTATAATATTTCATAAAACATTGCTGCAATATTTAGCAATACTCTCTTGTCCGCAAAAATAAAATATTGCTATAACATTATGCAAATTTCAATAATTATTCTAGCTCTATTAATTTTAACATTTTATTATTTAGCATCATATTTCAAAATACAAATGATAAAGTTATGCAAGTATTAAAAAAATATTCGGGGGATTTAGACGGCACATTCAAGGTTATGTTCCTATCGAGACATTAATTGTTAATGATAGATATTCAAGTTAGGAAATCTGTCACATCGATGACATAGAGGATTATATAAATTCTCTACTTAAAAAATTTTCTGCTTTAAAAATATAAATTATTTTTTTATATAATTTTTATCCTTAGAGAAAGAATTTGTTTTTAAAGTAGAGAATTTCTGTTATTAGGTGTACAACTTTGCTTCCGCCGTTTACCTATAGATGGCTTTAGCGATAAGTGGTGGTCGAAATAAATAGATCATAGATGTCATACAATAAACTTGAGCATCTGTCAACATAACCCCATAGAAACATTAGTCGATTTGTGTCTGCATCATAAAGTTATTCTCGATTGAAAATGTCAGTTT
>Ga0157364_1000307_pt1 | contig 29991 bp, 24 predicted proteins | sample AttsexASBM2_FD_111476 | JGI IMG/M metagenome (GOLD analysis project Ga0157364, IMG submission 111476) | Fungus gardens microbial communities from leaf cutter ant in Ribeirão Preto, State of São Paulo, Brazil - Atta sexdens ASBM2 | ecosystem: Host-associated > Fungi > Mycelium > Unclassified ... | reverse complement strand
TATCTAATTATTAATAATAGTTTTCGAAAAAATTTTCGTTAAAATTTTAAGTAAATATTTTGTCAAATTTTATTTGTCATTTATATACCTTTTGCGCTAAGCCCAGTGACATTATATTGCCCAGGACCAGGTCCAGAGCTATTATTTTTCGCTGCATGCCTAAAAAATTTGCAATATATCAAATTATATGTTAATTATATGTTAAAATTAAGTTATATATTGCTTACTTAAATTAAAAGAATATAAAGCATACTTTAAAGATATAAGACAAAATTATAAACATGGCAGCTTTTCTTAATTAAATTCAACGTAGTAATACAAATATTGCATTAAAATATTCTTATAGTATTAAAATACAAAAGAATTTTATTAAAGTATAAAAGAAATTGATAAAATAACACGTTGCAAATTAAATTTAAATTTATTCACCTGCTGCCGAAGGAGAATGCTGGTGCTCTTCCTCGTTTAGAATCTGTAACTGTTTTTCCTGCAAATGTTACAAAGTATTGCTGTATAAAGTGTATAAAAAGTATAATTAAAAATCACACATCCTTACTTAAAAATCGCAATAAACGCGATATAACACATCGCGAGTTTTATATGTGTGGTATATACATTTATTCAATACAGATATTTACCTATTAACGATGGTAAAGTTACACAGGCTGGTCCTGGGCTGCTATATTCGGCGGCAATCGGGCCTCGTCTTTTTGTTGGTGTCCAGGGTCTTTGCGTCATTCCAACCATATTACTCGCCAAATTTATTGTACTCTACAATTGTGATAAAAAGAGAATAGTCTATAATTAAATCTTGTAGAAAGATATAATTGCAAATATTAAATATGAGGATAATAATTTCTCTCTGCAATATAAAAATAGTTTAAATATCTTTCTCTGTACCAAGACATATTTCAATATGCTTTTATTTTTCAACAAATTATCTTTGAGAAACTATATCTATCGAAGATGTTCTATTTTTCATGCGAATATGAATATTTAAATATGTTCCGTTTCTAAAACGCGCATCTGTATTTTCAGTATAACTTCTCGAACATGATTCTTTCTGATAGACAACAAAATACATGTATACATGTCCATGATTTATGCAATGAAGGCGACCTCGAAGTCCCTCGGGGGACACGCACAGAAACAACTCTTAGCGAACCATATAAGAGCATGTCCATGATGGGCATTCGCCGTGATCACCCACCACTCGAGTTCTGGCCCATGTCATAAAGTGGGTGAGAGTTTTAAAAGTGCCCAAATATATACGGTAGTTAATGATGATGATGACTCAAAGCTTACTCATAATGCAAAATAACATGTTTAACGTATGCTAATCTTTGATACATAAATGCACATCTATGATACATAAAATGCAATGGACTATAAACTTTGAAAATTTGAGTAATTAACAATTTTTCCAATTTACGATAATTCTTCTCTAAACTTTCATTTTTTTTATTGTGAGACTTTATTGTAACATTTTTCACATTTCAAAGTAACTTTTTATGACTAAAATTATATTCAAAATTGAAGATTTTTTAAATTTTAACAAATATATAGTTATTTGTTAATTATATTTTTCTTATTAGCATTGGAATAATATAAAAGAGAAAAGATTTCTCTGAATAGAACTGATATTTTGGAAATACATACATTTGCACGTATAACGGCGTTATTTTTATATTACATCATATTCCGATTTTAAATATGATGATCAATGAAAAAATCCAAAAAATACTAAAAAGTTAAATAATAAACGTCGCCTACAATAAAATGTTTTATGATGACTGATCCTCATTAATCACACAACCGAGTATAGTAGACGTCATCGATTCATTATTCACTTATATCAAAATTCTTACGTCATCATTGCGATATTTTGATAAAACGAAAGAGAGATTAAACAATGAAGAGAAACATTATAGAAAAATATAAAAATGAAAAATCTCAAAACATCATTGATATTAAAGATATTTTTCTACGCTCAAAAATAATAAAATATAATAAAATCTTCTTTCTACAATAATATAATAGTAATCAAACTTTCTCATTGAGAAATTCTTTCTATATAAATCTTTTTTTTTTATAATATTTATTACTATCATTGGTTATTAATCGTTATGACGCAAAAATATTCATAAGGAATATAAATAACGTTGAGCGATATTATTTGCTTCTTTTCCATCCGCGTCATATATATGCTAAATGACATCATTATGTAGTATATACATGTAGTATATATATACTTATGGCAAAAACGCGACTGTGTGTCGACTGTGACTACTATGGATATACTCACGTATATATCCATACTCGCGTATCCATATCGAGATGACATATAGTAAATATACATATATCGATATACACAAGTGTATACATACACGTGCATATATGTAGCATTTCATTAGCCAAATACGGGAATGAAAGTATGGAGTAGCAATTGATACATAAGAGTATACAGACAGTACAAATGTACATCGTGATGTCGCCAAAATTGGAGGGAGATTGCAAAATATTCGCAAATACGGATCTTAGAAAGCAAATGATTCCTATAAAGAAATCGTGTCTTTTCTTCGTAGCTCTTTATCAATTTATATATACACGATAAATGATATACGATAATTAGTAGATAATAAATAATATATGTATCATTAAATTTTGATAAACTAATTATTTGAAATATGAAACAATAAACATCAGAAAATTTTGTATTTAAATTGGAAATGGTCCATTCAAGTCCTTATTAAAATTTTGTATAACTTCTACTACATATATATTCAAGTATTAATTTAATAGTATGATTATGTTTTATTTAAATACTTTGCGTTAAATTTATGTTTAATAATTTTTTATGTCAAAAAACTACAATTTATGAAGTAATAAATAACATAAAAATAATGTTTTAAAACATAAATTCTGAGGTACATAAATAATTTAAAATACGTGTTAATTTAACATATCATAAATGTTAATATTACTTAAAAAATATACTTCTACACACGTAATTTACTTATAAATTGTGTCATTAAATGTTTGAAGCATTTTTTAAGAATAGTATAATTTGACATACATTCTCTCTCTCTCTCTCTCTCTCTCTCTCTCTCTCTCTCTCTATCTCTTCATTCAATAATTAAAGACGTGATTTCACTTAACACTTTTAAACAGTTTTTGAGACAATTATCCAGAAATTTGTAGTAGAGATAATAATGAATAGAAAGCTTATATATACGCACGCAATACGTCTTAGCATAAATGCCAACTTCAATATCAGATAAATATTTGGGGTGACACATATTTTAATGAGAAAACTGGTAATTTGAGCGAGATGAAGTTATTCAAAAATTTTGCATTACTAATAAGAATTATTAAATTTTTCTTATCTTAATAACAATACAGTTGATTTTACTTATAGTTTATATGAATTTTTTTAGCTTAGAATCACCTCTAAGATAAGTCAGTCAGTTTTTTTGCGGAGAGAAATCTAGATAACACTTATATATTACAGGAATGTGTTATTATAAGTGTTTTGATAATATTTAAGTATAAAGAAAATGTTAAGAAATAAGGAATTGTTAAGGAGAATAAAATTTAAGGGAGAATAAAAAAAAAATTATAAAGAAGATACGAGAGGAAGATTTAGAAATAGAACGAAAGGCAAGACATTAAGAAAACTAAGAAAAGATAGAGATAAGAGAAAAGAGAGGAGAGAAAGGGAAAGTGAGCGACAAAAAAATATTTAAAGACATTTATTTATTAATAATTAATTAAAGTGTTGTGGATTAAATTTTTTTTTAAATGATAATTATTTTTGATTTTTTTTAGATCATACAACATAAAAAAACTGTTTATTGAAAATCATTAAGTAACTCAAAAATGAACTTATTGGCTTTTTTTTATAAACCAAGTTCCATTCTTGGTTTATATATATAGAAGTGCATTTTATTCTTTTATTTCAAATAGTATTTAAGTGAGTGATTATCAATACAACAAATAAGATAGACTTGAAAGCCTAAGATTATGGATTTTTTATCTGTTACAATATTAATAAAATTATTGTCGATATCTCAATAATCGAACTAAATTGATATCTTATAGTGAATAGTATATGAATTTTTTTTTGCTTGTTTTAGAATAGCTTTCTAGAACTAATAATCACTATATCATTAAGGACATTATATTTTTCCAATATCAGAATATGTATCATGGGATATAATTTTGCTCTACACTATCTTTTTGCCATTTACTATTGTCTATTATATATATTTTTTAATTTTTTCTGTGAGCTTTGTACGAAATTATAATTTACAATGTATTCGCATAATCTTCGATCATCACAGTAAGAGTATTTAACTTTATAAAATAAATTTACTTACTCGGTAATAGTAAAAGTCTGTAAATAAGACAAGATATCCTTAACGTGAGGTAAGAATAGCTGATAACGATTCTTTTTAAAATGATTACGTTGCTCGATTACCGCCGATCGTATGTGTTTTATCAGTTCTGTGCTGAACGCAGATACGCACTTGAGACACGTTAACTTATGACTGAGGAATAAACATCAAGGTATGGCAGCAGGTACCTGTTTCCCGGATTTACATTCCCCACCTTTTGTGGCTCGCAATTTGATTGGAAGAGTCTGAAACTGTAAACGCCTGCGAACTTGCCTTGCGTGCAAATGTTGAGCAGATCGTCGCGAATGTCACATGAAGATTTCCAGTGCATTTTGATCGGAATTATTCCCTAGAAAAATACAATAGAAATCTAGGAATAATTAAATAATTCCAATCGGAATTTATTCCGATTTGTTCTATGATAAGTGCCTGGGAATGAAATGAATTGGAAATTTGCAAAATACATAAAACACATAAAAAAAATACAATTTTATTAAATCTACAACGATAATATTAAATTATGTTTGATTCAATTCCTACAATTATAATCAGAGCTTACAAATTAATAAAAATAAAATTAATTTTTTCTCTTTTTGGATAATCTTTAGATTTTTTAAAATTAATTTTAACTCGATTAAAAAAGAAATGTTTTATTAAACTAGCCTTAAAAAAATATTATAAATTTTCGGAATATAGAGAAAAGAGAATTTTTTTTGCTTTCTAAAAAAAATAAAGAATTTTTTTTGCTTTCTAATAAAAATAAAGAAATTAATTTAAAATACATAATAATGAAAATAATAATGTGAAAAATAACAATAATTGCAACAATAACTGTTGATGCAGATAGCACATAATTTTTATAGAAAAAAATTTACAGAATTTACAAAATATTTGTAAGAATTATTTTGAATATTTGTAAAATATTTCTGGTCTTAGATTGCACAAATTATAAATATTTATTACAAATTTTATGTGGTAAATAAAGTACGAATTAAATTCCCAAGATAATTCAAAAAGAAAAATCAAATAGACAATTGAGAATTGGCGCTGTAGGTAGACAGTGCGCAGTTTTTGCTTCTTTAAAATACTTCTATATTATATCATTACTTGTACATAAAATTTCAGTATATCGTACAAAACATTGATTATCCATGAATCGCATAAAAATCATTGTATAATAAAATAATAAAACCTGGAGATTTTAAAAATGGAAGAATGTTGCCACACAATGACATCGACTGTTACTTCATTATACAACAATTTTTATACGACTCATGGGTAATCAACGTTTTGTATCATATACTGAAATTTTGCTGAGAAAGGCTAAAAGATTAACTAAAACATGTACACATAATGATATAAGAATATAGAATTATTTTCAAGAAACAAAACGCACCGTCTACAGTTTATTTGATTTTCTGCTTCTGTTTATTTGATTTTTCTTTTACAAATTTTATGAAATATTTATTGTAAATATAGCAAATGCTAGGGATGGGCGATATTTTAAACCGATATTTTAAATATCGATACATTTGGATTCTTTCCCGGATATTATGTACCAATATTTATAGATGTCAATATCTTTTGATAATGTACATTAAATATCGATATTTAAACAAGAATATCACACTTCCGATATGGAATGCGTTTATACTTACAACATTTGTAAGTATCATTCTTATTATTTGTTCTTATTATTCGATAGACAACAAGAATGAATTTATATCTACAGCATAAAGAGCTCCCTTGAATACAACTTTTATTTGAAACGTTTTTCCGTATCTTCCATATTTTTTGGGATATTTGTCTGGAGCAATTAAAATGGAATATCCTGTACAATATCAATTATCTATACATGTAAAATTAATAAATTACAAGTCTCGCTGACAATTACGATCTAGAACGAGAAAAAAATCGTATGAAATTCTCATCTTCTTTCACAATTTACCTCGTGTTTGTGTGACTTTTTTTTTATTCGAGAGATGTAATGTAATTCGTGAGGCTGAAAGATTTTCATTCGTAAAAGAACCGGTTGAGTATTACATATCAGCGTGAAAAGAAGCACACTGTTGCTAGCAACGTAGCAAAGAAGGGAGAACATTTAATCCTCTTCTCCCTCTCTTTCCTCGTTGCTGACCATCACTGACAGAACGGGCGAGTCGACATAGTGACGGCTAATACGATAGGTGTTAAGTAAGGAGAATTCTTAGTCATACGCATTATTAATAACAAATGTGCTTGTCTATTAATCCGCTACGCATAACACACTTGCCAGCAATGCGACACAGCCGGAAGTTTCAGCAAAGTGTATAGATAAGAGGATCTAAAATGTCTTTTTATAAAGAAAATATGAAATTAATTTAATCTTTTTCACGATACGCGATATTTGAACAATAGAAGTGCGTTTTCTATGTATTAAATATTTTATTAGTACGATAGTGTGATCAAGAGGAGAAAAAAAGCTTATCTAAGTAGGTGTGTACTGAAGAACTTTCTCTACCTACGAATAGATTATTATACATGGAGAATTTTTTTGCAATATTTTAATTAATTCGTATGAATATTGCTGAAAATTATTAATAATATCAAAGAATGCTTCAAATAGAATTAAAAAAGAATATATCGAAAATGATATTAATTAGTCATGAATTGTAATTAACTATTATCATCGCATTTCTTATACTTCTAACTTCATTGTATTAAATTAAAAAAAAGATATTTAGAAAATAAATATTTTTATGCAAATTGTAAAGAAATCAAGTCAGCGATCGAGTTAAAGCAAGATATCTAAATTAAATATAATTAAAACATTTATTTAAATATAATTAAATATAATTAAATATAATTAAAACATTTATTGTATAAAACCTAACAAGTACGTTTCGTTACCAATTTTATATGCTGAAGAAGTGACTCGTCTCTTCTTAATAACAATAATAAATAAAATTGCAATATCGAGAAATTGTCGTTCTTAGTATAATACAATTATTCGTCTTAACTTAACGTAAAATCTTGAGATCCTTGTAAATAAAATTATTAGCAATGTTGTACATACTAATTATTAGTTCCGAAGCAAGTGTTGAATTTTTAAATCATCATCAATTCTTAATCACAATACTATAATTGTTAGTTTTTTCATTTGATTAATCATCGAAACTTCATTGATAAGCGAATATCAAATGACAATCAGCATCAGTGATATAAAAGTTTATCAAAACCTGTGGAATCAACGCATTTCAACTCAGTCAATAAACACACAAATTCAAATGAAATTTAATATTTTTATATACATAATTATGTATAAAAATAAAAATAATATTAGAATACTAGATTAAATATTTAATAAATATAAAAAAATAAAGAATATTGAAAAATATATTGAAATAAAAATATTAATAGAATTTTAAATAGCCCATCTTTTGATACATTGAATAATTCGTATTTATATATATTTTTGCCGCTTTTTTTTTAATCGAAAGGAGAAATGGGGAAAGAATTATTCTATCGGCTGTGTTATATAATACGAATATAACACGAATTGATTCGATCTAAACACAGGAAGCGGACGTCCGGATGTACTTTTGTTGTTATCACAATCAAAGAGATCATTACAAGATTTTACTGGACAAATGACTGAATTTATTATAAGGTGATACACAGATAAATGAAAATGTCAGAGTGATGAGAACATTTGCGCAAAATAACAGTGGAACTCTTAATTGGCACTTGAATAAATTGTGACGGTGAGATCACGATCAATGTCGTTATATGAGAGCTTTCTATCTATGTAATAGCAAAATAAGCGACTTAAATGTAACATAATATGCGAGCGATAATGATCCTCAATGTTTCTTTGTCTCATTACTGCCTATTTAGTTTTTTTATACATATATCTCCTAATCTAAAAAGAATCTCGCATTAACAAAAAATGAAAATTCAGGCAAAAAATGAAAATTGAAAGCTAGATGGTACTTTTTAAAACAAATGCACAAATTCAATAGCATCTGTTACTGAATTTCGTATTTATTTGATATAAACACTAAAAAAGTTTAATTTAATTTACGTAAATTGCACGTAAATAATTTTTCAAATTATTTCTGCATATTTTTTGAATTATTTGTTTTTAAAAAGATACAAGCTAGATAAAATTAACAAAAATTTAATACATATTTCGATTAAGAGAGCTTCAGTTATCTTAATTTTTACATAGAGATGGACAATATAGCGCCGATATTTTAAATATTAATATTTTTAGATTATTTTTTCTTAACATTTTGTATCGATATTTTGTTTTGATTTAAGTTTAAAAAAAAAAATCTAATCATGGAAACATCCATTTATCTTGTTTAAAAAAAAATAGATGTTAATATTTAAGAACTTAGATCCAATAATTTCTTTTTAAATTTAAACAAGTAAAAATTTTAAGTGTAAGATTTAAAATGATTTATTTTCAGATAGCAAAATGGATCTCGAAGAGAATTCTCTGCAGGAAAGCTTGCTGAGTGTCTACGAGCCTACTCTAGACAGTGCGCAAGTTTTTTATAAGCTACTATTGGATGCCTTACGATTCAAGAATTTTCGTTTTTTCAAAAAAACTATAGAACATGATTTGATGAAGCAATCACCTATTCTGAATCTCAATTATGTATATCCGAACACGGAAGAAACATGCCTCGACATAGCTAGCAAGAATGGTTTAACAGATTTCGTGGAGTATTTATTGCGTCTAGGTGCGAAGCCTAATAGAATAAATAAACTACATAATCGCGCTCCTATCCATTTCGCCACAGAAGAAGGACACGTACCCACATTGATGGCTTTGCTAGCGGAACCAACAATAAATCCAAATCTTGAGGCGAAACAGCAGACTGCCTTGCATATCGCAGTGAGAAAGAATGATTTGACGTGCGCCAGTTTGTTGCTGGAGAACGGTGCTAGCGCAAATATTCCCAATAACAAAGGTTTGACGGCTCTCCATTTGGCAGCGATGAAAGGCCAACGAGATATGGTGGCACTGATATTAGAAAAAACCCGACAGTGTCCAGACATTGACACTTACAAAGATTACAATGATCAGACAACGCGAGAGGTGATTGAGAAAAAGATGCCGGATATATCATTACCGCCCAAAAATGAAAATCATGAGATAAATGTGCACGATCTTAAATATTACCTGATCACCAACGACGAGACAAACTTCCTAAAAAATATGGAGTTCGTCAAGATAGAGATTCTTCACAGTATAGCCGAAGAGCTGCTGGAAATGAGTGCACAAAGAGGCTTTTACAAAATTACGATTGGAATCCTGGAAAAACTAAAAGGAAAACAGTTTAGCGTGAAAAAAGCCGCGCAAGAAGCCGTTCAACAGAACGATTATGCAATTCTTCAGGTACTGCTAGAGATGGAATCAAATATAGCAAATGATTTGCTTCTGAGTGCTTGTCAGGAATTAGGAATGCCGAGAAAACGAGGAATCGACAATACGCCTGATCGACTGAATTGTTTGAAGTTAATCTTGGAACAAGAAGATGTGAACATTCGTTGCAGTGATAGTAAGTATATAACTATCATAGATTTTATATTTGGATGTGCCTTTCTCTATAGATAAATAAAAACGATAAGGATCAGTTTCACAACTCACGATTAACGCTTAACGAAGATTCAATTATTTCTCTTTCCAAGTTAGAAAGTTTAGAAAGAGATAAAGATTGGGCCTTAATGTGTTGTATTTATCACAAATAGACCAAGCATTTTCTGAAATAAATATCTGAATTATGTTCTATTCTTCTAAACGTCTTTTTGCAAGTTTTCTTTACCAATTTTTAATTATCTTTAATTACCAATATTATTTTATTATCACCAATAATATCTACTTACATATCTGTTTTAATAGATAAAGGCAACAGTCCACTACATTACGCAGCCAGAGCTGGCTGCCAAGAAGCAGTAATTTTACTTCTCAACCGAGGTAGCTACATCGGTCACATGAACAAGTACAATACACCGCCTATCGCAGATATCTCGGCACACACGCTGTCGCGCTACTTCGATGATTGTTTGCAGATGCGAAAAGATCGAACAAACGAATACACGATTGAATTTAATTATTGCTGCTTAATGCCGCACGACGTTCTCATTGATCGATATAAAACTCACCGAGCAACTCGCGAAATGGAAGTGTTTAAATACATCGTCAGCAATAGCGGCCTCAAACATCTACTGAAACATCCACTGCTTTCCTCTTTCCTCTATCTCAAGTGGCACAGAATACGGCACGTTTTATACGCAAATTTCCTCTTTTATGTGATCTTTTATTTTTTATTAAACGCTTATATCCTGAGCATGACTTATGACACTAGGATAGAAAATGGGATGCAAACTGAAACCAACAATAGATCCGACGTGGCTTCGGGAAGTACTTCGCGAATTATTTGGAACCAACAAAACAACTTTCTTTGGGCCTCCACCACTGTGATGTTGCTATTGTTCATCCTCCGAGAAATTTTTCAACTTGTTTCCTGTGTTAGGCATTATCTAATGAGCTCAAGGAACTGGTTGGAAATCGCACTGATTACGCTCACTATCGCTTTGTTGTGTGGCGCGGGAGTTCAAATCGGTGCTGCGGTAATCTTACTGTCGGCCTGGGAATTGGTGATTCTCATCAGCCAGCATCCACGCTTGTCCACCGGCATCGAAATGTTCCGGACCGTTTCACTCAATTTTATACGCTTTCTGTTTCCCTATCTGTTTCTTATTTTCGCATTTGCTCTGGCCTTCTATACACTCTTCAAAAACGGCAACGATACGAATTTCCCTGATCCTGGTCTTTCACTTTTCAAAACTGTCATCATGCTCACTGGGGAGTTCGATGCTAATGACATTCCGTTTATTTCGCATCCCGTTTGGAGTCACATCATATTTATGTTATTTGTTTTCTTTATCGCTATCGTATTGTTTAATCTGCTTAATGGTTTGGCAGTCAGTGACACTGCTGAGATTCTATGTAAGGCCGAGTTGGTCGGACTTATTTCTCGAATACATTTAGTTACCTACATTGAAGATGTAGCAGTTGGCGAATCTTTCAAGCGCTGCGTTCATTGCAATTTGCGACTGCCTTGGAATCCTTTTGGTTTTCTTGCTAAGAGAATTCTTTTGTTTCCTCATTTCCTAAGAGATGGTAAAATCATTATCAATCCACACGATAATCTGGATATTTATGATAATAATAGATATTATGGAAAGAACGTTCACAATGCATCTGTAAAGAGCAACAAGCAGTGGACTACCGTGAGAATGGACCCTGACATAATTAAAAAAGCTAAACGTACTATTTGCAATAAGAATCAATTGACGGATAATGAGAGGATCATGATTACATTGGATAAACTACAGCAGAAATTGTGTACAATAGAGAAAAATCTGAAAATTACAAAGTGTGTAGAATAACAATATCGATAATAATTTGCAATACTATATATTTGTAAAAAGAAGTTAATGAAAAATATTCTAATATCTATTTTTTATATTCTAATATCTAAAAATTTTCAGTTTAAATAATAATATATTTTTTTAATTGAATGACATTGAAATGGATTTAAAAAATCAAGAATTTGGCTATAATAATCGTTTCATCAAATAGTATTTGGTATCTTGACTCAATATGTTTTGCCAATGTTGATTATGTGATATATGTTTCAATCTGACATCTCGTTTATACATGGTACATCAAGTTGGATATTATAAAAACAAGATTACACGGAACGTATCTTAACAAAAAAAAGTAGGCTAACAACTACATATTTCCTATAACAGCCAATTCTAACAGACTATAAGCTTCTGGAACAACTATCAGTTCTATCATCTTGTAATAGCGTACATCTTTATGGAGCAATCTTATAAAAGCCAATCTCGCTTCAAATAACTACCAAACGTGAACTATGCGTCCTTTCTGGCTGAAATTTGACCTGAAGGAGTTCGAAGAGTAGATCTTTCGAGATGTCGCATCATCAAATGGATTGTAGCGCCATTTCATGGAAATTTATCAAACTTATCAAACGACCCACATATATAAGAATGTATGTATTAAATAAAAAATTAATTGCTAAAAAAAAGATAAAAAGGTTTTCCCAAGAACATTACAATTGCATTATTTAATTTTATTAGTATCTTAATCAATTCTATACATTTTTTTTCTATATAATAATAAGATATTCCTAATATAAAAAACTTCCTAATATAAAAATATTTAAATATAATTAATGATAATAATAATATCCAATATTAAAACATTAAATATAGATTAGTTTTCTATGATGAATGAATGCAGCTATTTTTGTACATATATTTAGATTTAGTTAACATCACGTTTTTAATGCGTTTCCTTTTACTATAAGCATTTGGTACCTTACCTCTATAAGCAATATCTATAACGGTCTTGGATAATCAAGATTGCACGCAAAGCGAAAATTTTGTTTGTAACTCTTTTTATATTTAAAGCAAATTACAAATACATTTTGTTGAAATGATCTTCATCTTTCATCTTTCATGTATACATATGTATATGTCTCTGCATGTGCGTGCAAGCAAAGATAAAAAATAATGTATTGTTAACCAGATATATCCTGCTGTGCGGCGGTCTTCTCTCTTCCTCGACGTATCAATATATCGGTGTAAAACATATTGAAGTCAAGCCTAATTTAAATATATCATTTAAAATTATTATTTATATAACTTGATTTTAAAATTGATAGGAGATATATTGATATAAAAATGATATGCATTTAATAGAATTTATCTAATTGTTAATAGAATTTATCTCTGGTAGGATTCCGATTGATCACGTTTTGATTGGATTTTAGCAAAGCTACTTTTTACACGTAAAAAAATAATTTGTTTAAAAATTATATACATAGAAATCTTACCGACATAACACATTAAGTAATTTCTCATTGTTATTATCACAACCCAAGTCACAAATTCGGTCTAGAAGTCGTGTCAATACTTTGGTAAATTTCTCATCTAACGATATGATTGTTTCTTCGAAACTTCCATCTTTTGCTGTAGAGCTGTTCTCAATCTATGAAAAAATATAGTCAATTAATATATTACATGAGTGTATATAACACAAATAAAATTGTAAAGCAATTTTTTGAAAATAATGAAAATGTGATGATACATCATATCGAAGTTTTATTTAAATAATGTCTACTTTTAGCAAAATATTTATTTTGCAACTGCGAAATTATGTTATTTTACAATTGTTGAAAATTTTTTTCACACTAATTGAATTATACTTTTAGATTTGAAAGTATAATCCAATCAGAGTGAAGAAAACTTCCAACAGTTGTAAAATAAATGTTTTATTGAACATTGATAATAGATAATAAGCAAATAACTGCAATAACAAATTATTAAGAACCATGCCTTTTACGATTAATTATAAAAATATAATTATTATCCTTTCTTAAAATTGAATATAAATACATATCATTATAAATTATAACTCACTACAGTGTACAGTGTACACACTCATGCGATGTAATGTTTCAATATTTTTTAATATAGATTTTTAATTTAATATGACGAAATATATATAATTTAAGATAAAATAACAAATATTAAGATACTATAATATTGTTTTGTACTTAAGGATGCAACGGATATCTAGTATCCGGCCTATCTGATCGCTTTTTTACAATCCGACCATACGGCCGAACAATTCGGCTGTCCGGCCGGATTGTGAAAAAGTTGAACGTGCTGTAAATGCGCCATAAATGCCGTTTCCTATTTACTCTGCAATAAATAAAGTTATAATACATAGAATTATAATAAAGAACTACATTGAAGAACTATATTGCCGCCATATTTGTCTCCATGTCCAGATTCTGATTAGAGGATCTTTATATTTTTTATACGTATATAGGGTATTCGGTAAGATTAATATTTATAAAATATAAATTGTAACATGCAAATAAATAATATACATATATATATATACACATCATAGTCACATGTTCTTAATAATAATGATCTTTAAAAGTCAGATGTCATCCGCAAAGAAATGCTCTTCATGACTCTAAGACTACAGAGATGCATTCGGACGAGCTTAAAGCTTTGAAGGTATACCTCATATTCATAGATATCTTCCTGACAGGTACCGATCATGGATGTCAATTCAGCATCAATGTAGTAGCGGCTCATACGCTTAACATTAGTAGAATATTAACACTTAGTATATCAAAACTGAATATATCAAACTCTCAACCATTATAGTTTTTTCTTTCCCACTATATATCTTTAGTTATTTCTTAAATGTTATTTATTTTATAAATAAAATTTTATCTTTTAAAAATAGCTTTAAATCAAATATCAATTCAAGGAAAATATTAAATCAATCTATAAAAAATATTTAAATTGCTACATAAATGTTTATATAAAACTATTATACAAGGGAAAGAACATGAGACTTAAAATTTATGTATTAGTATATTCAGAAATGTATTACGTATTAATATAAGTAAAGCGGTATAACGAATCCAATTGAAATAATAGTCGCAACTTAAAGAAAGAGATCGTTAGTTATAATTCTATACATGCAATGAATTAAATAATTACTAGAAAGAAATATACAACAAAAGATTCACCTGCATGAAATTGCAGAATTCTACACATATGGCGCATACACCGGTGATACAGCTAAGAAGATCAGGGTCCGTTAACATACATTCCTTCAAATAACTGTCTTGCAAATCTTGATGCACGCTCAGTACATCATCAACATTACTAACCTGATATTAGTTTATCAAATAAATATGTAAAGTCAAATATAAAATTTATGTATTTTATTGACATAAAAAATTAATATTGTATTTTCTAAATAAAAATTAGAAATTAATCATCACCTTGCTCATCTTATTTATAAATTTTAACCAATTTGGTTCCACGACTTCTACCATCATATAATATTCCAAATGCTGTACACAATCAAGCATTCTCTGTCGTAATGAAAACGCCTGTCTGTAAGCCATAGCCACTTCGTGCGTGAAAGTCTTCGCTATTTTATTGCTGATCCATACTCTATAATCCATCAAATTAAAAAATTTTTGCTATTTTATTTTCCTTATTTTAAAATTTTGCTATGGATATAAATCGTAAATCTGTTAAAATTATTCACCTGCATAAGAGTCTCTCAACATATTTGCAATAAAACAGATGTCTAAATAACATTTGATAACAAGCTATGGCCTTTCTATTAATAATTAAAGAAACTGGCCATTTAACATCGTAATTGAAGACGAAAGCTTCTAAACCGGTCAAAACTTTTCCTGCTTGAAAGCAGTACTCTGCAAGGAAGATTAATTTTTATTATATTAATTTTTTTTTATTTAAATATAACTAGGTAAGTATATACTTTTAATGAAATACCTTTCTCATCTCTAGTTTGAATGGAGAGTATTCTGAACATTTGATATTGTAGATCGTATGGAAGTAATTCCGGCTTCAGATCATCTTTATAGGGATCTGAATCTGCAGTAGACATTCGTAAAGCGACTTCGAGAAGAGATGCTAAACGATGTAAAACAATATCATACATACTCTTGTTCAATTCAGCCTCACAAAGATTCATAAATTGGACCTAATGGAAAATTAGACAAATATTTTATTATATAAAGAGTAATAAAAATGTTGAGAAATAAATATTTAGTAGCTTCTTAACATTTTTAAAGAAAACGAATTCAATTTTAAGCATAAAAAAATATAATCAAAGATCATTCATCAAAGAAGCGATGAAAATGATTTATGTTTATTAAGATTCTTTTATTAAGACTTATTTTTTATTGTTCTATATTCTCTTAAAGTCTGATGATTCTTTTTTAGGGTCACTCTGTATTTCATTTCTCTGTTTAAAATTGCATAAACAATAAGAAATGTTGATGTATTTACAGTAGTGATGAAAATATAAATTATAATATTGAAAACTTTTATACTTTAAACTCTTTGAAGTTTTAATATTAAATTCTTGTTAATGTTTATATTACTATTATTTCAAAATGTATATAATATTATCTATAATATTATATCTATTCAAATTATAATTATCTTTTCACCCAAAAGTCAAAAACATGACATAAATATCTAATAAAATTTTTAATAAAATAAATAAAATGAAACTAATATTTAACAGCATGTAACTTATTATTAGCTTACCACAAAATCTCCTTGGGCAAGAAGAAAATAACTCTTTACACTACGTAATCTACCCATCAGATCATTTTCCTTCATAAGTACCTCTAATAATTTTCTGGCAGCTTCTGAATATGCCCTATCGATGGCAGCTATGTATTTCTGTCCTTGATACTGATAACTTAATGGTTCTTGTTTTCCCCACTGCACTGTTTTACCTACATATAAATTTATTAAAGTTATAAAATAATTCGTAAACTAACAATTTGCAAACTAATTGATCGAAAATATGATTAACGATTATTAAACCAACGCTTTATTTATCTTTTAATAATATAATAAATATGATTATATTATTTTACATTAACGTACCACATTGTCTAATCACATTAAAATATTTTCCTGTTCTAAGTATAGTTTGTGCATGTTCATTCAAGAATACAGGTATTCTTTCTAATCGCATAGTGTACCTCTTTTCCCAATAATCTGCAGAATAATCCACGGGAAGTTCTTCCCTTTGAATTAACTCGTTATCTTCTACAAAGAACTGATAAATAATGGATAAGTATAAATGTATTTATAATGTACACCATAAAAAAAATTGACTTAATACTAACTTCCTGATATGGATCGCATATCACTCCTTTGTAAACCCACTTTTCTAAAATTTGCATATATGGCATGCTCGCCGCTTGCATCAGATATAAACACAATTCTTTAGACTTTGCTTCACCACTGACATTGTTTAATGTTTGCTCATGCAAAAGGCTCAATACTTTGCCCCCTCTGGCGTTCGCCTAATATCAAATGCTTTACATTATATTATACTTCTAATGTTTTAGTTATAGAAAACACAATTTATATTCTATAATATTCTACATGTATATTTAGAAATAAAAGTAATTAAAATTATTTAATTAAGTGATGTTTTAGACTAACCTTACATATTGTGGATGTAATTTGAGAAAGTATGGACATTGTAAGCATAGTGGGTTGAATATAAAACCATAGTTTCTGCAAACTTAATTTACCATGAATGTGTTCTGTTTCAAGTTGCACGACAAAGAGCTAAAAGACAACAAAATTGATGTAAATTATCAAATTGTAGATGGCAATTTATTATACCAAGTAATCCTTCAGTAGAGATCGTATAGCTCCTCTCAAAGCATGATTGACTTGTCCATCATCTGGTGAGACCTTTTCTTCAACAAATCTCACTGTCATGGAATAATAGGAAGCTAAAGGTAATATCTGTTGCGCTAATTGCTTAAATGATATACCTAACGGCAAAATTCAAAACATTTAATTTCATATTTGTAATAATTATTACTCGAAATTAAAATTTTTAACATTCTTTCTTACCAACATCCGATGATATATTGAAAGTCTTAACGCCATAAGGACTCGTTAATGGTTCCGAAACAATATATGATCCATCTATTCCTTTCAAACAATATAAAATATCCCAAAGAAGGATAGACTCCTGAGAAACAATTGGTACAACTTCTATAAAAAATTAAATATTTTAGACATGCACATTTCATCATTTTTAAATCTTGTGTTTGAAAGAGAGAAAAAATTATTTACAAACTTTGATAAAGTGCTACAGTGGCGTCACTGTGAAAATCCCAAGTTATTCGTGGACGTTCTATTACCCAATTATGCTTCACTGAAGTACCATCACTTTTCTTATTGATCGAACAAACTTGCTGATTTAATTTCTTTCCTCCTTCTACAGCAGCTTTAATAACAGTTTTGCAAATCTATTGAATTAAAAAAATTATATGTATGCATATGTTATGTAAAGACAAAGTAATTAAGTTATATAACTGAGGGAAATTTCATTAAAGATATTATGTACTTGTTACTATATTATACAAGACCTTTGGCAAGTCTTCTTGTGTAATAGTTGGATCCTTTAGAGAACTAGTCGTGGCTCTCGGTAGGGATCTTGACAAGTATTTCTTCAGTTCCTCATCTTGAGATATCAATTCTAGAGTCTGTACAAATGGACCAAGTAAATCTACTCTGAAAAAATATATTTTTTGTTGTTTTTCTTCTGGAAATTGCAATATCTGCTTTACAACCCAACTAACTTTTTTGATTTTAGTTCTTCATATTTTTGTATAAATAATTCTGGTACGGATGAAATCTTGGCAAGGTGCTGAATACAGCTGTGAGGAGCAACCACATTTAATGTTGTCAAGCTTTCTTTTTGTAGCTTTTCCAAGTGTCTCTCTGGAGCAGATTCTGAACTAAAAAATTATACATATTTGTTGCAAGCAATAAAATTAATGTAATTTAAAATAATTTAAAGTAATTTAAAATAAATGTAAAATAATACGACTTGACAAATTTCTTTAAATCTACATAATTTTGCGAGTTATAAAATATGAATTTTACCGCTTACCCCAATAATTCAATCAGCTGCACTATTAAATGATGTAATTTAAATTCACTCATTGCGCTTTTGATTACTCCAAGTGTCTCTCAATTGTAACACACGTTGTTAAATAAATTTAATAGTACTGTACAAAGTATACAAATATTTATTTAAATTTGCATAGAAGTAATCATTTTTAATATACGCATTTAAATTTTAATCTCTTTACGTGTTTAAAAGCTTCTTTGATAGGTTATGATTATTTTCGCGTCATCTGGTGAGAACTTTGTCAACTTATCTCGCGGGAATATTTAAATTCCACATAATAACCGACGTAACAAATGTATGTAAAAATTATATCAAATTACAACATTATAACAACAAGATATATCAAATGTTGTTAATTTAAATGATTTAATTTTCTTTACAATCGTTTATTTTCGGTATCGATTACTTACTGATGAAATAAAAATTCCAAAATTTCAAAAACATGTAAGTATATTAGTTTATATACTTAAATAAATGATAAAATGTTCTTAATAAATACAACTTATATAATTTTAATACTACAACAAATTGTTAACAAAACATTGCGTAGAAAAATGATACAAGTAATACAAAAAATCATATTTTTGAGATGATAATAAGAAATTAATCCTAAAGACTATTATAATATAAGACTATTATAATATATATTTTTGTCGAAATATACCACACACACATATTGTCGATATATTGTTTATATGGAAAAATATCAAAAATTTTAATAAGAATTGAAATTTTGTTATATATTTCATTAATGTTGTGGCTGTATTTTTGAACTCATATAATTGAAAATATATATAATTATAACATGGAAAGAGAAATAAAATTATGTATATTAACTAATAAAACATTGTTCTAATTCAGAAAAAATTTTAAAAATGTTCTACTGAAAAAATTGCTAATTTTGAAATGTGCAACTTTTCTATTAATACGACGAAATGTTTTAAAAAAACAGTGTAAATTACAAAATTATTTTATATTTATGTAAATTAAGTTCATGAATTACAAGTTGTCTTTTTGAGGAGGTGTAAAGTACTGCATATCGTTGTAAATTAGCCGCTCAATTTCTATTTCGGTAACAGTTTTTGCATTTCCTGGTATTTCTCCCATCAACCCATCATTATTTTGCATTTTTGAAGTTAGATGGAAAATCAGTTCATTCGAGTTGCTGAAAACAATATCAACTCACAATCAAACGATCGATTGATTGTAAATATCTAAATTGATATATACCTGGAACTCATATCGCTGTTATTATATTTTATAAATGGGATAATTTGTGGAGTAGTGTAAGTTAAACAATTCTGATTGCTAACGGAAATAACAGCGTGCTCAGCCTGCTGCAACTTTTGTGAAACTTCTGTATACGAAGCTTTCCTTTCGTCGACAGATTTTTTAAATCGTTTCATCAGATTTTGATCTTCGTCGCTGAATGCACACTTTTTTTTTCTTGATATATACGATTTGCTTTGCAAATCTCTTATGTTATAATTTTCTTTATCTTGCCTGTTCATATCAATTAAATAAGAAAGTATATGTTCATACGCAAGTAATTATCCATATGCAAATTAATTGTTAAATTAAAAAATTGATGTTACGTTTTATAATTTTTATCAATGATCGTTTTCATATTTGAAATAAACTCTTCATCATCGGCGTTTTCTGTATCCTCTATAAAAATGACATCAGTAGTCTGCTTTTTCGTTAAATTGTTTCTATGTATGAAACCTGAACTTATTTCTCCTGTATAGAAATAAATTCGTATCTTAAGCAGAATCTTAATAATAAAAATATGTATTTATCATTTTAATGGCAACTATAATAATATAATTTACCTGTCATAGAGAGTGAAATATTTTTGTAATCAATAATATCATCATTATTTGTTTCCTCATTGTTTTTTGTTTTTGTTGCAACAAGTTGATGTGTTTTATAATATGAATGGTTGCTATTACTTGAAGATTGCGAAATCAAAGGTTTTTTATTTATTCGTATATCGCGGATAATTTTATCCATAGTTTAATAAAAAGCTGAATATAATATCTGTATGAAATTTAAAAAAATAAAATATATTTCCTTCACCTTTGAACAATTATTCATCTAACAATTTTATACATTATAAAAAATTATAGCAGTTATAAAAGTAAGTAACAACAGTTAATTAAACAATATCCAGCATAAAATTTTTTTCTAAACTTTCCAGAATAAGAAATTACGTTTTATTTCCCTTTTATATCCTATAAATTTATAAGTTTCATATAAGTTTCATTTTACATTACATGAAAATTATTTTTATTAATAATTTATATATAATATATTTAATTATTATAAATGTACTTATATTATACAAATAAATTTATAATTAAATATATAATCAAATTTAATTTAAGCAATTTCAATTATAATTAAATTATAAAAAATATACTATAATAATTTAAATGTTAAAATACTAAACATAATTTAAATTAAATTATTAATTAGAGTAGTTTCATGCAATATATAATATAAGAATTCAAAAACTATTAAATAAAATATTTTTTTCTTATACGACATGAATCCTGAAAAAATGCATTAAGTTTTATGCTGCATAATAATACTGTCTAATTAAGTGTAACTGTCTAATTACAGTGTAAAAATTTAAATATATTTTAATATTTTATTTAATTTATATTTTAATAATTTATATAAAAATTTAAATTTGTGTGTATGTGTGTGATTGCTACAAAACTGTTTCAAAGATGCTACAAAATTTCGTTATTATTCGAATATAGAAAACAAAAATTGATAAAAGTATTACAGAAATACAATTTACATGAATAAGCGTTTTGTAATTGAAACAGATAAACAGAATTCATAAAAGAATTCTTTTTTTCTTTCCTAAATGGACTTCCGACCCACAAAGGTAGGTCAAAGTTTATCATATAAACTAAAAGGATTCAACGATATGTGAAATATCGAATGACTCCAAATGATTCGAAATTAGATTTAGCTTACTGTCAGTACAAGGGCTATGTTCCAAAATTGACTGCCTGTACTTAAAATCTACAGTGACGTAACATAACGTAAACTGTCGCATAGTAGCAGTAAATTTGGAACACAGCCAAGAAGTTGGTAGCACATTAAAAATTAGAACATGCGCAGCTTTGCAATTGTTATAAAATTCTTCAATTGATTCTTACTTTCGGTTCCTTATGGATCTAAATGTATAAACCAATCATATTGAAGAATTTTACAACAGTTGTACAAGCATTCTCTGCTGAACGCACGAATGCACGATTCGAAACAAGATTTTCTCCTTTTGATTTCCCGTTTCTTGATTTTTCGATTCAAAAAACAAGGCTTCAACTTTACGTGTCGAAGTTACGCAAAACTGACGCAAGATCACGTAAGATGGCACAAGGCCATGTCCTTTAGGTTAGGACTAAATTCCGTATTCTTGTATGCATTAGTTTATGTGATGTTTTAACCTAACAGCCTCCAGTTCATTGTCTTCGGCCACGATAATTCTTACAAGAATAGTGAAGCCAAGTAATACGAGAGAAAAGGATTTATGAGAATTTGCGACAGTTTCGGAGGATGCGACTCGTGATAGCGATGAGTTCTAAGTTGCCAGTGATCCTGCGACAGCGCAGTGCAACCACGCGCTTATTCTGCGGAAACCGGTCGCCTTTGGATTATCGAACACCGTTGCCGATTTACACCAGACTGACACGAACTGAATACCTGGGTTATAAGTCAGGATTATTTAGAACCACTCGGATTCACCCCGCATTGACGTCGATGAGATTTTTCACGAAGAGATTCTCTGATCGAGATCCTCCGAGGTAAATTGATTAAGTATATAGTTCCCAGAGAATTAAAATTAAAAATAAAATCAAAGAGCAATGTGCTAAGCAGTTATGTTTTTTTGAAAAAAGAAAGTGTATTAGTTCAGGGAATGTTTCTTGAACGCTGCAAATTGTATACAAAAATCATAATCTGATTAATAGGTGTAAAAAGTGTATATACAGGTTGTCTGTCACTTATTTTCAATCAATTTGATTAGACAATTAAAAAATATATATTGCCTCCTTTTTTATTAGATTATTTTTATTAAATTAAAACAAAAGTCAGGAAGGAACGATACTAATTGTAATGTAATACACGTTTCAGTTAATTTACTAATATACGGAATAAAGGTTTTTTTCTTGATTTTTACTTGGTCTTTATCAGTTTTCACATATAACATATTAAAATTTAAAAAAATATTCTACATATAATTTGTTACATTTCTTTAGTTGGGACTTTTGAAATTACTACGAAGGAACCAACTATAAATATTATTTTATCAATCATCAAAAATAACTTCATGAAGATCATCAAATTTAGTTATAATTTAGAATGTGATTTTTTCAAGGATTGTGAAATAAAATGGCATTTGATTATGTTAAGAATCATTTCAGCAATATTTTTTCTTTAATCAATAATTTTCTGTCTGAAAAATAATTTTTTTCTCTTTCTGAAAATCTTAATTTTCTTTCGATTGTATTAAGGAAACAATATCTTATAATTATATTGACTATAAGTACCTAAAATATATTGTATCTAACTTTTGAGAATGTATCGTTTTTTATTTTATATATACGTGTTGTTTAGTGATGGGAATGGAGAACAGTCTGGAGATTATCCTGCTTCACTTCCTGCAACTGTAGTGGTGCCTGAAGTATGGCCTCATGTACCAGTCATTGCTATTAATAGAAATCCAGTATTTCCCAGATTTATTAAATTAATTGAGATTAGTAATCCAGTTCTGATCGATTTAATACGTAGAAAGATAAAGCTAAATCAGCCTTATGTGGGAATTTTCTTAAAGAAATCCGAAGAGTAAGTTCCTTCAAATTATTCTCTAGCATTAATTTATATTGACATAAATAATGTCAAAATTAATAATTATGTGAATGAGATATGTAGTGTAAATAATTTCAATTCTAGTATGTCATTTATTCATACAGAAATGAAGCTGATGTCGTTCTAAGTTTAAATGATATTTATCCAATTGGAACTTTTGCTCAAGTACATGAGGTACAAGATTTAGGAAATCGATTGAGATTAGTGGTTATGGCACATAGAAGAATCAAGATCGTTAATCAAATTTTCGAAGATGCCAATCCAAAAGTAGAACACGGTATGAAAAATATATTTAATTATTGTATTTTCATATTGCAACAAAATCACATTTTGTAGAAATTTAATATTCTGTTAATTGATAAAAATTTTCTTGTTTAAATTGGCATGGCTCTGTTCTTCGATCATCTTGCTTAAATATTGTCCTGCCTACTTTATACAGAGATGAAACTGACATTTCCACTATTAAATACTACAATTACCGTTCCTGTAGACGACACAATGACCAATAACAAGATTAACCGGAGATCATTGCGTAAAAAAGGAGAGAATAGAATTGAAAGAATAGAAAAGGTCAGTGAAACAAGCTTTACGGAAATAAAACCGCAAGTACATGCGCCTGAAAAGAATACGGAAAAACCATTAGTTTCATCAATTCCTCAATCTGATAGTCAACCTATATTAATGGTGGAAGTTGTAAATATCACACATGAAAAGTTTAAACAAACTGAGGAGATTAAGGTAATATACAAAATGATATTAAAAAATGTTCGCAATATTGTGAAAATAGCCATTTTCATATTTTATTTAAGTTAATTAATGAACAAATCACCCCCCCCCCCATTTCCCACCTTACTTATATAAATACTAAATAAAACAACAGAACAAACAAAAATTAATAACTGAAAAGAATGATAATGTTTACTAAAATTTATCTTGTCTTACTCAATATTTTCTTTTTGATAAAAAAGATTTTTGTTTTACGAAAAAATTGGTTACATTATTTTAAAAACAGTTCACTTTGAATGTATCTTGTTATTACAATACCAATAACCAAGATAACCAAGATAACCAAGATAATCAGTAATAACATTACAAAATTACAATACCAGAAATTTTATCATCAGAAATATTTTTTAAACAGGCACTGACGCAAGAACTTATTAAAACAATCCGAGATATAATCAGCATGAATCCTTTGTATCGCGAATCTTTACAACAAATGCTACATCAGGGACAAAGAGTTGTGGATAATCCTGTTTATCTTAGTGATTTAGGTGCTGCCTTAACTGGAGCAGATGCACAGGAATTGCAACAAGTTTTAGAAGAAATGGATGTAAGTACATTATTGATATTACATCATGTGTACACAATTTCTATATATATTTATGGAAAATATTAAAGTATTATTTTATTTATAGATTCTAAAAAGATTGAGATTGTCACTCGCACTTTTGAAAAAGGAATATGAATTAAGCAAGCTGCAACAGAAAATTGGTAAAGAGGTTGAAGAGAAAGTAAAACAACAACATAGAAAATATATTCTTCATGAACAACTCAAAGTTATTAAGAAAGAATTAGGATTGGAAAAGGATGATAAAGATGCGATAGAAGAAAAATATAGAGAAAAAATAAGACAAAAGACAGTTCCTAAACCAGTTATGGACGTGTTGGAGGAGGAATTGAATAAACTTTCCTTTTTAGAAAGTCATAGTAGCGAATTCAAGTGAGTTAAATATCATAAGTATGTGTATTATGTATATTGATGATTTATATAAATTTTGTATTTTTTAGTGTTACAAGAAATTATCTCGATTGGCTTACATCTATGCCATGGGGTGTGACAAGTACAGAAAACTTAAATCTTCAAGATGCCGTCAAAATTTTAGACGAGGATCATTATGGAATGGATGATATAAAGAAAAGAATACTTGGTACACAAATGCAATTTTGTATATATATATATATCTGCTTATGTATTATTTAAGTATAATTTTTTTATTAAACATTTTGTTTTTCATTATTACAGAATTTATTGCTGTTAGTCAACTAAAGGGCAGTACTCAAGGAAAAATATTATGTTTCTATGGGCCTCCCGGGGTTGGCAAGACTTCGATAGCTAAATCAATTGCTCGTGCTTTGAATAGAGAATATTTTAGGTTTAGTGTCGGCGGAATGACGGATGTGGCAGAGATCAAAGGACACAGGAGAACATATGTGGGAGCCATGCCAGGAAAAGTCATTCAATGTTTGAAAAAGACCAAAACTGAGAATCCATTGATTTTGATAGATGAAGTCGACAAGATTGGCAAGTATGTAATTTGTGTAAACATATAAAGAAGTAGATAAATATTTTCTTAAGATAAAAAATATCTCCAATATATTTAAATACATTTAGAGAATATTTAAACCATTTAAAATTATTTGGCATTTATAATTTGGCATTTTTGTAAATGAGCTCTCTCTCTCTCTCTCTCTACATCATTTATAATATTATGTTCAGAGGACACCAAGGAGATCCAGCATCTGCTCTTCTCGAAATACTCGATCCAGAACAAAATGCGAACTTTCTGGATCACTATTTAGATGTTTCAGTAGATTTATCGAAAGTACTATTCATTTGCACGGCAAATATAATAGATACTATTCCGGAACCCCTAAGAGATCGTATGGAAATGATAGACATGTCCGGTTACGTTGCTGAAGAAAAGCTCGCTATCGCGAAACAGTACTTAGTTCCACAAGCTAGAACTGAATGTGGTCTCAGCAAAGAACAAATTAGCATACAAGACAATGCGCTCACGGCGTTAATTAAATCTTATTGCCGAGAATCAGGAGTGAGAAGTCTACAGAAACATATAGAGAAGGTGCATAGGAAAGTAGCATTTAAAGTTGTCAAGAAGGAAGCCGACAAAGTTGATATCACTATGGATAACTTGCAAGACTTTGTGGGCAAGCCTGTGTTCACGCATGACAGGATGTATGAAACAACACCTCCCGGAGTTGTGATGGGATTGGCGTGGACTGCTATGGGCGGGTCTACGTTATTCATCGAAAGTACTATCAGAAAACCTTCGGGCAGTAAAAAGGCTGAGGGTACATTCGAAGTCACTGGTCATCTAGGTGATGTAATGAAGGAGTCTATACATATCGCAATGACTGTAGCAAGGAATTACTTGAAACAGGAGGATCCTTCGAATACATTTCTATATGACTCTCATTTGCATATACATGTGCCTGAAGGTGCAACCCCAAAAGATGGCCCTAGTGCAGGTATGACAATTGCTACTGCATTGTTATCCTTAGCTAAAAATCGAGCTATCAGGCAAGATGTAGCAATGACAGGCGAATTGAGTCTTATGGGCAAGGTTCTTCCTGTTGGCGGTATCAAAGAGAAAGTTATTGCAGTAAGTATAAACATAATTTTGTTTATTAAATCCAATTACTCTAATTTAAATAAATTCGATATCTCTTATTAAATAATGTATATAATATGTATTTTAATAGCTTATAATATATTAGTTTTACTAAATTATTTTTCATCGAACCATGCATTTGCATTAATATTTATTTATCATAGTTTTTTGAAACAATTATTTATATATATATATTCATGAAATAATCGCTTTGTTTTATATGTATATAATTTCAAAGTACAAAATTAATGAACTATATGTTATTAGGCGAAGCGAGTCGATGTTAAGTGCATAATTTTACCTGAGGAGAACAAGAAAGATTTCAACGATCTACCTAAATATATCACAGATGGCCTGGAAGTGCATTTTGTCTCGATGTTCAATGATGTTTATCGTATATGTTTCTCAGAAACGAACGAGACTGATTCCCTTCGATCTGCTAAACCAGTCACTGATCATGCTTCATCCACACAACCAACATTTGGATAAAATAGTAATACAGGACGGATCATGTATGAACTTTTTTCTTTATCATATTCAATATTATCACTTCTCTTAATATTGATCTTCTGAATAATTTTGTATATAGCTAATATATTAAATAGTATATATTAAATATTTAATATATACTAAATTTAGCATAAATTTTAGTATATTTAGTATTTGGTATAATTTTATATATATATATATATATATATATATATATATATGCTATTTAGTATATATACAACACCATATACAAAATTACTATGTTGCTGAAACATCTCATTTTTTTTCTTGTATATATTATTTTTAAAAATTGAAAAGACTATATATTATATCAAAGATAATCTAAGTGAAAATAACTTACCTATCTAAAATAATTTTATTTCTAATTATTCGATTCATATTTAGTACATTCTGGAAACTTTCTATTTGCAACACAAATGTAATTGAATGGCTGATAAAATAATTATTTCAGAACAGTTACTTTATAAACAGTGTGTACATACAATTAGATAAAAGAAAAAGAAAGAAAATTATACTTAAAAAAAATTATTTATCTGTTATGTTAAAAAGATTTTATTACATTATTTTGTAAGAATAATCATATTTTTAACATTATCATTATGCAATATATATAATTGCAAATATATGTAGTATCTACCATTTATTTTTTTGGTACTGGTGTCTCTTGTTAGAAATTTAATTTTTCTCTCTGATAATTCCATGTATAATATGTATGAAATATTTTTCTGTTTTGAAAAGAAGATGTACATATGTTGAAATCCATTACAATTCACAGATTCAATTAACAGATGTAAATTTGTGATAATATTTTTTGATAAGATGTGTATGAAATTGCATTGTACAAACAACAATCTTGATTACAATAAAATATTAAAATAAACCTTTGCAATCTTCAAAAATTAACCTTTAGAATTTTAATGATTAATAATCAATAAATAATTATAATATAATATAAAACAATTATAATAAAATGATGTAATTATTATATTATAAGTGATAAGTATGATTATAAACAGAAATATATGATAGAATTTTATATTCATATTAAGCTGGTATATCCATCTTGCTGAGTCTGATTATGAAGTCGCATAGCCTCATTTGCACTTGAATCTCCACTGGATTATTCGTTACATAAAATCCTGGTACTCCAGCCTTTTCCAATATACTTTGCTGATCAGCTACTTTTTGATCTAATTGCAATACCAATTTCATATCCATTTCCTTTAACTCCTCTTTATGTTTCTTGAACAGTGCGGCTTTTATTGAATTCAATTTATCATCTATTACTGTTACTGATAATGCTTCTTGACACTCAATTTTCTGTTGATTCAAAAGCTGGAGTCGCTGTTGGAAGAGATGCTTCTCAGTGACATGCTGTATCTCCATCAAACCTTTTACTATCTCAAAAATGGTATCATTTAACAGTGAGTTTGCTAAACCAGACAATAATTCGTAGGGCAATCGCATTTGATATTTTGGCGGTAATTCTCCAGCCATATGTTGCAACTGTTCCATCAGGAAGTATAATTTTGCTTGTAGATCTTGAGGAGTAGGATTGGCAATATCCATTTTTTTTCTTTAAAGAAAGAAATATCTACGTGCTTCACGAAATGCGTTAATATTGTATGTAATAGTCTGTTCTCGATAATTATTTAGAGTACAGGCTTCTTTGCGAATCTTGATGAAAATATATTCATTTCACACGTTTTAATTTAAAATTTTGTCCCACAAAATAACTCAGGTTAGGAAATCTGTTATGAAGATACAAAATATTGTACTGTGATTTAGCTATTACTTTATTTTAAAGCGCCTCTATGTTCACAAAATGTGGACAATGAACTATGTAGCCAATATCCATGATCCGATAATATCCACGATTTTTTGATTGTATTCTTCGCTATACCCTCGAATTTTTATCTAATTCGTTAGATAAACAAAGACGAACAATTAATCTGTCGGCGCTTGTAATAAGTTTTGTTACAAGACATCTTATAGTTTTGTCAATCTAATGGATCGAAATTCATTTTAAGTACGATCTTAAGAAGTCACGAACCAATTAGAAGGCTGCATTAACGTCTTAAGACATTACTTAAGACGGTCTTGAAATAAAACTCGACTATGAATACCTTAAAATAAACGGACTATGAATACCACCCTAAATCCCGGGCATGGC
>Ga0157364_1000306_pt1 | contig 30047 bp, 21 predicted proteins | sample AttsexASBM2_FD_111476 | JGI IMG/M metagenome (GOLD analysis project Ga0157364, IMG submission 111476) | Fungus gardens microbial communities from leaf cutter ant in Ribeirão Preto, State of São Paulo, Brazil - Atta sexdens ASBM2 | ecosystem: Host-associated > Fungi > Mycelium > Unclassified ... | reverse complement strand
ATAAAAAAAAAAAAAAAAAAAAATATATATATATATATATATATATATATATATATATATATATATACACGTATAAGAATAATGATAAAACATGTGGAGAGAGAGAATAGAACATTTTTCCATCAGAAAAACAAAATAATAATAAAAGAAGTGAGAGTATATGTACAATGTGTATTAGGTATCAAAATTACACAGATGTTTCTACGCGGTTTATCTTAAGTACAGTCAGTAATAGCTATACCTTGCTTTAAATTAAACGCAGCTGTTTACTGTCATAATCAGTGTTTTACACAGTTTTGTCAGACAAATAATGTTTAATGTGTTATATCGTTACAAATATCCGAAGTTCATATAATACCATTTATGTTTCCGTAATTGGTTTTGTTTCTAATATAATTGATTTAATATTCAATTTTTTTGTTTGCAGTATAATGCTAACTACATTCCAAAACGTCCTCTGTCCGAAGAAAATTTTACTCAATATAGGCTGGATTGATTTTTTCCATTTTTCGATAAACTTCAGCTTACTCTCTTATGCACTTATTTTCTTATTTTTTGTTTATCCATTATAGATAAGTTATCAAATAGTTTATCTGAAGATGAAACAATCCGCTCATAAATATAGTTATATAATGTACTAAATATTTTGAGTTATATAATGTACTAATATACTAAATATTTTGAATAAAATTTTCCTCGAAGAGGACGTTTATGAATGTAGTCTTCGATTTTGTTTGTAACAAATCCGTTAAATTGCTAAAAATAATTTGCATCTTAACATTTCCCTAAGAGAAAATTTGTTTAATTTGCAAAAGAATTTCACTGATTACAAATAGAATACGTGCGCGAATTTATAACTGTTATGTAAATGTGCCTTTGAGTACCCTACGCTAATTGTCAAGCAGGACTAGGAACAAGCATTGAGTTCACTTTGGTGTGTCTGTATCATCGAAATCTGAACTCACTGGAATTATAATGGTTTCAATCTCCGAGTATCAAGTCAGGAGCGGCGTTGCGTTTAATTTCACGGCATTGTTGTCATTCGCGATGTAGAGAGACAGAACGCGAAAGAGAGAGAAGGAGAGATCGAGAGAAAGAGGAAGAGAGAGAAATACTTGCCGAAATCCGCGTCGCGGCGCCGCGACTGGATGTGGCATAGGGGACTTCCAGGACCCGGGTGCTGTTTGAACGACAAATATTTTGTCGTCAAACTTCTGTCGCGCGGAATGAACGTGTCTATATGTGCAGGGCTAATACAAAGCGTTTCGCGGGCGTCTGCTAAAACCAGATTACATGCTCGACCTCCGAATAAGCGATCTCGATCTTCTGTACGAATCGTGCGTATAATCACGCCGCGCAGTGTCGACGAGATCTTCCGCCGCCGAACTTGGTTCCTAATACTTATCTCTTGTGATTTTTATGCAAAATCTGCATTTCTTGTTGACATGCACAACTTTGAATTTGTTAGGACAGTCCAGAAAAAAACGTTTCTATAATTGTCTTCATTCAGTTTCTTTTTTATCATTCTTCATATTTTTCAGAATAACTTAAAAATTATGAAAAAAAGAAACATAAATGTTTCTGCAAAGAATCGTTTTTGAAGAAAAGAGAGATTGTAATATTTAAAATAAAACTGATAAATTTCTCAGTCGACTATTTTCTCATTTATCTTATGAGTTGTTTATATTGTTTGTCATTCTTGCTGAATTTCTCGCGAATGCACTGACATTCGTCTATATGTAGGTCGAAAAAACATGAGTTTTACACATGGGCTGTATATGCCATGTCGACTATCTCAGCGAGGCAAGAAAAAAAAAGCAGAAGTGATAAATAAAGACATGCTGCTAATTTCAAAGCCGAGAAAACGGTAAATCAATTCACATCTAATCTTCACATCTCGCGTTTCGCAAGACTTATGAACATCGATGCTATAAAATATACGTGCATTGTTGATTTTTTTAACAATCTTGTACTTTCTCTCTTCTTTTTCATTATATATTATTTGGCCATTGGTAAAATTGGAAGTCTTTTTTGAAATATATCGGGAAAAATTATGAATAAATTCTCGTTAGGGATAGGCTAGAATTATTAATTACATTGAGATTCATGAAGTATCATGTGTAGACTTTGAAAAAAATGTCCACGCATAGATATCATCATGCAGAACGGAAATGATCAAGAAAAATCTCGAGAAATGAAAAGTTTATCGGCTCAAATTCATCGGCTAAGAAAATTAAAAGCGAAATTTTATTCATCAGTGTAATTTTTGTTTCAATTTATAAGGCAATGTGAGATTGCAAAGTCCTACCTTCCAAAAATTACATATACTTGTTGATAAAATGTTTTCGTCACTTACTTATATAAATAATTGTTCTTATTTTTGAATACGAGAGATTATTTATGTCTGACTTCATCTAGAATATGAAAGTTGACACAATAATGTAGCACAAAAGTGTGCGCGCGCTGTGAACGAAAGAGCAAATTAAGCAACGCGAATGAAGAGGAGAGCATCGTTGTTTTGTATCACCCGTTTTATTTAGCCGTTGAAAATAAACTATAACTTTTTTAAAATATTTAAAAACTTACTAACAGGATAAATTTTCTTTAAGGATAGGCAAGAACATTATTAATCGAGATTGACAAAGTATGTATATAGACTTCAGAAAAAGTATCCATGCATAGATAGATATTGAACGGAAAACTGCATAATCAAGAAAAATTTGAGAAATGAAAAATTCAAGTTCATCAGCTAAGAAAAGTGAAATTTATACTTTTCTCATATTGAATTAATCTGATATATGTTCCTTGTAATATTTTTTGTGTTGATTTCAAATTTGTTTGCCAAATTTATGAGAATTGTATAATAGAATAATTGAAATAATATATTATTATAAAAATTTATTATCTAGGAATGTTTATTAAACTTATGGAGGCGATCAAAAACAGAGTGTTCTTGGTTTTGTACACGAAAAGAATGTTTTGTTGATAGATCTAATTTTTCTGGATATAAATCTAAAAGTTTTGTTGAGCAAAAAATTTTGATGTTCTTGCCATCAGTTTCAGTTTCGAACGAAATTATTTTGCTAGCCTAACAAGATTAAATTTATATCCAACAAAATTTTAGATCTTTCAACAAAATCGTTCTTTCTGTATAGTAAATTTAAAATCATTTTGTGAATGAAAATTTTATTTTAAGTGAGGGTAGAAACGTTGAAAAGATTTTATTAAAATATCTACAAATTTAGACATATATGTAAACCTGAAAATAATTTTATTGAACTATCAAATTTGTGTAAGAAATTCAAGCATGATTAATGCTACAAAAATTTTAATTTTTTCTAGCAATTTAGCTTGTGCGTCTTACATAATTATTTTGATAGTCCGACAAAATTTATTTTCTGTACTTAGTTAAAGTTTTTGTTTGTAAAATCTGTATCTAGTTAAATTTTTAGATACTTTAGCAAAATTATTCTTTCCGTGAAGCAATTATTAGCGAGGTCTTAATTACCAATTTGACAAAAGTTACTTTGTAATTTTCTTTCCTATTTTAGACATTATAGTTGAACGAAATAATCTGCTTTCAATATTAGATCATCTAGATAATACATTGTCGCGTGTAAGATACGTGTAATATTAATGTTCGCAAATTACGCGCTATAATGGTACAAATAGTGATGCTAGTGCAAGTACGCAGCGTAACGCATTACAAATACGAATTAGCTCGACTGGCGTTGTTAGCGCCAAAATGTAATCCGTATTTGCGGTGTTATCGGTCGTCACCGATTTATGTTATCACAGCTAACAGTCATATTCCTCCAGTTTTGTCGGGAATGAAGAATGCTTGTATGTACGTCCTGTCAACAGAACTGGCGAGTGTCTATATAAGTAAAATTTTGAAGCTGTTGACACGCGCCGTTTTGTTTATTGCTAATTACGCGTGATATCTTGCGAAAACAATGTATTTGTTGATAATACACGAACCGATGTGAATCATTACACTATCCATCGTTATATGCTTCACGAAAGAGATGTATTTATTGAGGTAGTTATTAATTCTGCGCATATATATAGTCAATCAAATGAGATTAACAAGAAGTCATTAAAACAGAATTTATTTAAATATGAAGGATATACATAAAAAGAAGGATTTCACATAATGAATTTAATCTTTTTCTCTTTTTAATTTTGATTATTTTAAGCGCGATTAAATTGCAAGCCAAAAATGAATAATCACACAATCCATTTAATTATTTCATTATCGAGTTACCTTAAAAATGACTGAATGAATGTATTAACTACATCATTTATCTCTAAAATATTTACATCTCACATTCTGGCTTGTAAAGACTCACGATTTTACTCCGTTCGACGATATCATGCACAAGTCTTTTTTTCTCTTTTTGCGTCGGCACTAATAGCGCGAAGTGTCGACATTAATATTTCATTAATATTTCTCTGGTATTCCTGGAAAAGTGCGACTCGGTACTGCGTTTTATTGATGCTGCGCCGTGTGCGTAGGATGTTTTTTTTTAGGCTCGTCGCTCGAGTGACGAGAAGTACGAGCGAGAGGAAATTTCACGTCTCATCTCCAGAGACTGGTTGGGCCGGTGGTAAGTTAATTAAGTGCTAACAAGGAGAGAACCACGCAGTCCGCGTCAAGACGGAGTAAAATCGTATGGCAGACTGTCTAAAAACTCGGACGTGCTATATTCATTCAATCGTCGCCTCGTTTTAATCCTCGGAAGGTATTTTCACTTTGTGAGATTTTCGAAACGTTTTTATTCTCGTAAAGTCCTCTAAAATAATGCTTGCCAACGTTTAAAATAATAGTTATCATCCTATATTATCATATCACTTTATCTTGTAGTATAATTTTAAATATGTAATAGAATCATATGTTAAGAATCATATATTAAGAATCATATTAAGTTTATTTATAAAAATATATGTATCTTAGGCCCAGTTACACCAACATTACTTACACTTTAATTTAAGTGAGGCTTAAAATTCTCTTTCTCCCTATTTTTTTTTGGGTTTTAAAACGAGATAGAGAGAGTTTTAAGTTTCGCTTAAAATCAAATAACGTTGAGCCTTAAAGTATTTAATTTTTCATTACAATATTATTTTTGTTTATATAATAATTGATATATAATAATTGATTTTATACATCTGATGTAAATGAAACGAAACTAATTCACGAAATGAAGCACACTCTTGTAGTTGTATAATGATAAATAAGACAAACATATATGTGTATCAATCGCGAGTGTACACAGATCTATTTTCTCATATGCGCGGATGTATCAGATTCTAGTAAGTGAACCATCTCGAGATAGCGATGATTATTTTACTCGAGATTTCGCCAATATTTATTATTTATCTAAGATCCAACGCCGGGCACGTATAGAGAAAAAGAGGCGGAGAGTAACTCTGCCGCGCTGTTCTCATCGTTGAACGACACTCGACCTCTCATGGCCTCCCATCTCATATCTGTCCGTGAGATTTCACGAATACCTTGAGTGCATGAGTTCCGGTCCCATCGGTCCTCGAAAGCAGTTCACGCTGTTTTACAATAATATAATTGACGAATGTATATATGTCCTTAATTATAACGCGATTACTTTATGGAAAATGGGAAGTGCTCTTCCGGTCGCCGCAGAAGAGATATCCTTAAAAAATAACCTGAGAAAGATTTGCCATGTATAATAATAAAATCTATTAAATTTTAAGGTTAAAAAAGATCAAAATGCTCTATTTTTTAATATATAAAAACTTTTATCGCGCGAAATTTATTTTTGGTATGTTAAACTCTCCAAGTAAAACTTAACAAAATATTTTAGATCTCTTATTTATTCTTTTATTTTAATAATAAAGAGAGTTTTATAATTATTTATGTAACTTTTACTCAAAGAATATTTTTAGCGTATTAATATAAATTTACGCAAAAACGTAACGCGAAGACAATGGCAAGTTAAGCAATAATACTTAATTAACGGTGAATACGACAGACGGAAGCACTTTGAGTTGTTCCTCAGCAATAGCAGTAGCGAGGTACCGTAGGCTACGGCATAGATCGAGCTAACCGGTTTTCGGATGGTAATGAAGTGGCCTCTGGACCAGAGAGCCTCGCATTCTCATGCGCAAGACAGCAATTCTCATCTGGTAGGTCATTCAAGGATCAAGCCAAGACGTTGTTCACAGACCGAGTGGACGAAGAAAGAATCTTCAAAATGATAAGACATTAGGACGTAGGAATTAAAAATGAGAAGAAAAGCAAACGGAAAGCAAAACGAAAGTTAAAAGCAGAAAATAAGAAATTTTATTATATAAGATAGCTATTGCCAATGGAAAGAAAGTCAGTTCGCGACCGCGAAATTCTTGTCATGAATGACTCACTAGTACCTAACTTGAATCGCACGCTTTTGTTTTCAAGGAGTCGGCGATAATTCCACCATGAATTTTAATTCTGCTTGAAGTGTTCATGAATTTTAATTTCCTTCTTGTTCTCGGATTCTCTACCAACCGTTTTCACCGCTCTTGCTTCTACTAAGTAGAAGTGTTCTTTTCTCTTATTTTCCTTGCATTTTTCCGATATGCCTTTTTTCAGGCTATCGTGCATGAGAAGGAAAGAAAGATTGAGCCAGATGGAGCCTAGGTAGAGATGTCTTTTTAAAACTGTGTAAATATTGTTAACAACTTCCAAAGTTTCGAGAGATAGATTGGTTGATATAATGAATAAGTATTTCTTAATCTAAGCTATTATTAAAACAGAAAGTCATATAAGATAAAAAGAAATAATTTTTTAACATTGAAAAAATTAAATCTGATTAAAAAATATACAATAATTTGTAACACACTAGAAATGTCTAGAGATGCCATTTAGCTATTTGTATTTTTATAAAATGATGTTTAATAGAGGCTTTTATCGATTGTAATTGAGATTTATCTCATTTACATTTCCCTGGAAATAAAATTTAACCCCCTCGGCAATGAAGATTATATCAAGCAAAAGAAAAAAATTACGATCGCCTATCCCCAGGAAAACAATTGTCCAGATTGGTGATCTTCGAGACGAGGGAGTCCGCGGGTCGCGTGCTGCCCCCGGGGACCGCAGCAGTTTCGGGGGCCCCGGATGCAGAAGCAACGCCAACTCGCCGCGATAGTCGACGAGCAAATCAGAGTCGGTAATCCTGAGCGACAGCGAGGCTTAGCACCCTTCCTGGAAATGGTACCATTATGCAAGAGAGAACGAGACAGACAATCGAGGGGGGGTGGTCGGATGCGTTAAATGTGCACCGACGACGTAGGGTGCTTCATACCCCACTGGATCTCTCATTGTGCCCACTCGGTACCGACCATTGTGGTGAGAAAGAGAAAGAGACATCCCGTCGAAGAGGGAAGCTGGTTATTCTGTCTTTGGTATCCCCGATGCGATCAAGGGTCGCGAATAATGCCGGCTAAACGCTACATATTGCTCGGTTTACCCCCAATTTATCGAGGATTTGAATAACGATTTATCGTCGGTTTCCTACAACACGATATAGACACCCAGATACACAGGACAATTCTAGCGTGTACTGATAACGATCGATTATGAGGGTATATGAAAGGTGGAACGTATAAATGATTCAATATTATAGTTTCTACAAATGATTGAATAAAAGAGGGCTGCAAGCTATAGTATAGCAAAACTAATGATGCATCATTTTAATTAAACGTATTTTATATTTACATATTTTTATTAAATTAAAAAATTATTACTGTTGTTAATTAACATGAAATTAATATTGTTGCTGAAAACTTTAGCAGGAAGGGTGCAACACTACTACCAACTATTTTTCAAAATATATAAATGCTATTATTTTTTTATTATAATAGAATTAAATGAACAGTTACATCTACTTGTATAATACTTTCGATTATTATAAAGTTACGCTGTTATATCCATTGCGCGCAAACATAAGTCGCAACTAAATTAAAATATTTGTTGCTTTTATAAAATTACGGATTACGAAATGTGTGAATATGGAATATGTGTAGAAATAGTATATTGATATGCAGCACTTTGGCGAAATTTCAAAGTACAGAGAATTGCGCATATCGGCAGAAGATACAGGGACGCTCGTTGCGCGGCATAATGACAGCCGAAGTGTATCAATGGGACACTCCAGTTTCGATGTAAAACCGCAGCTTGGCGTGACACCGAATTACTTCCAGAGCTCTCGAGTGTCGAACTCCGGCGGGTCGTGTATGCGCGCGTTGTGCGTGACCCAGAGTGCAATGAAGAACGGAAGGAGGCGGATGTCCCACGTGGCGAGTTGAGGACCCTCGACGTCATCGCTACAGAGACGTTACTTCGATTTTCAATCACTCGAAACATTTCGAAAAGAGAGACGCGAATCTCACACTTAAGCGTCAATGAACAAATTTCGGACAAGGACGATTTTATCAGACACCTTTATAAGTCTTTCTAATAAAACGATTATATATGTCGATTTCATTCGCTATATATATAAAATTCTCAATTTAACGGCGATTCAAAGCTGACTTATGTGAGTTATTTACGAAAAATGAATAAATAATATTTTTTTTCTCAAATAAGAATTTTTTATAAATAAATTTCAATAGGAATATAATAGTTGAAAGTTATATAATAAATTATTATATTGATAATATATGTGCAGCAATAAATGCATTGCACATGTAAATTGTCATGTAAATATTTCTTTGAAATTTTTTTTAAATTTATTATAACATTCTGTTTTTTAATTTTTAAAGCTGTTTTTTAATAAAATTTTAGTAGTTAGTACCGTCATTACTCCTATACACTCGTGAAAAACCAACTCCTTTTTTAAGTAACTAGATTTTACGAGTAAGTAAATATACTAATTATAAGATTCATAAATCTATCATAAGAAAATATAATTTTTCTCCCAAAATTCTTGAAAAGAAAATGTTTACTCATTACTGACGTTATCTTTTCTTCAAACTGAATTTCTAATAATAGACGGATATTTAATAGCACTAATATAAGTAAATAATCATAAATAGTTTTTAGAGACTTCTTTAATATATATACATATTTTAGAATATCTTAAAAGACAGAAGATAATATTTTTATTATCTTGATTAGAGTATAATACAGCAATAAAAAGATTCCATGAGTCGTAAACATATCTCAAAAACTTCTTTTCCAAAGAGATTCGTGGGGAGAATCGCATTAGACTGGTAAATTCTAAATCTGCCTGCTCCTCTTTTTCATGTTCTTCGTGGATCCTCCCCTTTCACAGTCAAAAGGATCCCCACTAACTCCCGTGAAATTTTCAGCCGTCCCCTTAACTTACCCTTTACGTTCGTCCTTTCCTCCAGAGCAACCCCCTCGCCAATCTTCTTCCTTCGTTCTCTACGTTTTCTTCCTTGAACCCTCGGCTCTAAGGATGTCGGTTTTACTTCTAAGAGTAATATAACAAGAGCGTCTAAGGGTGGGTAGAACGGAGCGCAGACGAAGTTTTATTAATTTCGAAAGTTCCCAAACTGATAATTAGATCCCCGTGGACTCGGGCGCCAAAGGCGAAGGAACTTAATTTCCGAAACGACCGGCGGGGCGGTTTTCTGTTTGGCTTTTACGGCGTTCCACTGGAACGATCTTGTCATCGAGCAAGGATTACCATATTGTTGATTGAATCAAGTCAGCGATATTCACCTATCTTTTAGCGAATTGTTATCAGTGCCGTTTTTGCTAGTTTTCTTTTGAGAATTTCATCAACTATATTCTCAAATAATTTTTCCAGTTCAATTATGAGAAAATAGGTTGAAAATAGATTTATGGAGATTTTAAAAACAAAAATTGAATTTTTATATGCTGATTATTATCTTTGGGTTTAACTGATCTGTATATTAATTCTCAAATAATATATAAAATAATTTTATATATAATAACAAACAATTCGTAAAAAAAGCTAAATAATTGTCTGTAAATCATACGAAACATTATCTGATCGAATAATTATCCTAAAAATCTAAATTAAAATTTATATAAAATATTAAGATAAATAATCAATGGCATAAAAATATACTGTATACTTTGCTACCAGAGAGGTTTGTAAATTTTGCAAGTGCCAGATATTAACGTTTTAACAAATATATTAAAAACATTGAAATTTAAATTATTATTTTGATTTGAACAGCGAAGAGAATTCCGTCGCTTTAATTCTCATTATATACACTCTTCGAGTCGTCGCGGCGATGTGATAGTCGTGATTCTCAAATCGACGACGTGCGGACGAGCATAATGCCGCGTACACGTGAGCACACGACGGGGCGTCTGTCTTTCTTTCACCCCCGTCCCGGCAGAGAACACAATCAGACGTAGCTGTATTCGGTACTGTGAATGTTGACTCGGAGCATATTTGTCTAGCAATGGAGGAGCGTAGCCTGCAGGGGGTCGGGGACGTGCGCGCGCGCGCGGGTTCAAATATTGTGTCGTTTCATTGAGCACACCGTGGCGCGATCAGAGTCGCATTATTTTGACTTTATAAAAAAAGGGAAAAACAGCGGCAATATCGATGTTAAAATGAATGGCTTTTTTTTATGTCCTCTTCCGCCCCCGTCGTCTCTATACTTTCCATACCGTTTCCAGTCCGTTTGCGGTTTTCTACGTTATTAGCCCCAAATCTTCGTTCTCCCTGATGATTTTTCCCGATATTGTCCACGAGGCGAATTTATTTTGTTATTCCCAACATTTACATTTTTCCATAAAAATAATACAGGAAAAATAACTATCGTTGTGATAATCGTGGCGAATAACATCATGACATGAACCAATCACGTGAGTAAATTACTTGCAGAAAAATGAGTATGTACAAATATTTAAGCGGGATGTGTATATAAATGAAACCTATTGCGATTGCACTCGAAAATACATTTGATAAAAATAATTGCGTAATGTTACGTGCGGAAAGTTATCATCTGATGGCTTGGAAAATTGCGACCACGAAATTGTGGCGTGACGTAATTTAAGTCACGCGTATTTTTAATCCCACGATGCACGAATAATATAGCCACATTAATCTCACGGGAAGTAATAAATCGAACATTAAATCATATTTTGTTTTGATTAATAGATTTTAATCGTAGATCTTAAAAAAAGTATTTTGATCCTTAATTATATCATTTGACAAATTTTAAGAATATTTTCGAAGTACAAACGTTTTATATAAATCTACGACTTTTAATTTAACAGCCCGTTTAAACATGATTGCATTGTCAGATTTAACCGAGTTAAACATCAAAATGACATCAAAAACATTTCAAATCAACCATTTACGACCATCTTAACCTTATCTTAATGTTATCATGATGTATTCTGCTTAGAAATACAAAATATTAAAATTTTCTTTTTCATTTTTTAAATTTTAATTGTTTTTAATTATATTTTTTTATTTTTACATTTCTTATCGATTTTAATTGTTAGCTATTACGTAATTTTACTATTACATTAGATTACGATGAATGTCTGAAATTTTTTTTCACGATTCGTTGATTCAAGATAGTCGTTATACTGCTTCGTTGTAGAGCCATAACGGAAGCTCAAATTAAGACCCGCGAATAGGTACATACCGATTCGTTTCGGATCCTCAGCCGCGTGTAATCCTGGCGTTACGAACTTACGAGACGCGGATTACATACCGCTACGCAAACCTATAACGCAAACCTGAATTTCGGGGGCGCTACCAAAACGACGAAGAGGATGACGCCGCCGGTGAAAGGGGGAGGCCCCGCTATAATAGGGTCCCGCGATTCTCAGCGACAGTAGTATGCCGCTAGTAGGTATACGTATCTGCTTAAACACCACGTAGAGCGTAACACACGTAGTACCGGGGAAAGGCGGAGTCAGACCTAGCCAACCAGAGACGAGAATTTCCATTTTAGCTTCTCTCGCAGGACCAAATGCACGCTGGGCACGCTTCCTGCTCTTCTCGGAAAAGTCCTGCAGCTACCATAAATCCGTCACGGTTGCTTGCGTATTACGCTGCATCTCCCTAGATACCATGAGAATTTAGCCAGCAACTTTAAAGAAGAAGTATAGCTCTTTGCGCGATGGTCGAAGTATACATATAAGAATTTTGATTGATAGTTTAGAAAAATAATTTGTATGTTTTTAAATGGATACTTTGGAGTGAGAGAAATTCAATTAAGTAAATTATAGTTGTATATCAATGCAAATGAATTACTTTAATACACATATGCGTTAATTATGTAATTGTTATTTAGCTTGTAATTTATCGTATAACTAAATTAGGTAGAATTATAAAAATTCTATCACATGCCAATATTGTTTAAGATAGTTTTTTAAAATGATTTTGTTTAAAGTTTTTATATAATATTGATAATTATAGCTTTATGCTAAAAGTTGCTACACAGCTTTACTCGAATAACTCGAACAGTTCGTATCGTGCACAAAATGTCGATACAGATTCTCTGTGAAAATAAATTCACAATGATATCGAATTTCCGCAATTATGTAGCATTTGAAAGCAATGTCATGAATTCATGCTCGGTGAAGCGTACGCTTGCCTTCGCTTTTTGGAATCCACTTCTTAGCGTCTACTTGCGCTACCTTTCCCGATAAGAACCTCCGACATAGATCATTCTGATGATTCGCTCACTACGCTGATGCCGAGTTTTCGCATTTCCTGAGAATTTCGACATTTTATGCAACTAGACATAAAATGGAAAGAAATGAAATATTTTGCGTAGAATTCGTAAAATTCGATCTTTTCATAAATTCAATATGACAAATGATGGAAGCTAACTTTAAAAGAAGCAGTAAAATAGTTAATTAAAAACAGATTATTTCAAAATTATAATGATAAATTAATTGATATCTATTAGAAGAATCCTTATTGTATATTAAATGTTTTAAATAATTTTCTCTTAATTTGTTTATGATAAAAAGAATTCACGTGAAATTTTAATCTTTATTTTGAGAAAGATTAAAATTACAAAATATTTTCTCTACATACTTTTATTTCAACAACGCAAATATTTTCATGCATCTTTCTTTCTATGTTATAATTTATTATTTTAATTTACACTACCGTTTATATAAAAATCTGCGACGCATGACGTGCAAGTAAAATTAATTTAATACTTTAATGCGTTAATGCTTTAAAATATAGATTATTTGCAATGTAAGATTTTTTAAAAATTAAAACTTATTTTTAATTATCGTATAAAACTAACTGTTTTATATGACTTTAGTAGTCGTATAAAACTTACTGTTAAAATTTTAGAGAAATCATAGAAATCAATAAAAAGAGAATAATAAAATCAATTAATAAGAAGAGAAAAATTATCAAAATTAATAAATGTAAATTTCTAAAATGTTAGAAATAGAATCATCAAAAATTTCTTTTCTGACACATAATATTGCTACAATTTTTCACAGTTTTGTATCTCCTCTCCCCGGATTCTCTTTCCGGTGTGAGTTAATCCTTGTTTTATCGAGTTTGAGATACTGAATATTTTCGAGAAAATCCTACGTTTTCCGAAAGGCGCACTACTGCATCGTTCGGCACAAGCCAGGGTTCGTAACATTAAGACTCATGGATGGAGGGGCCCAATCTCGCGCAAAAACCAACCGGCAGCTGAGTGTACACAGGGGCCCGTTCTGGCGTTCTGCCTCCCTTTTGCTCCCAGGACGATTCGGGTTCTAGCCCGGACTCGGCGTCGTTCTCGTATCCCGTACATATGTCGGCGCACCTCGGACCTATGCAAACAGCTGGTATTCATCGGCCAGCACGTATATATCGGCGCACCGTCGCGCATCATCCTGAGAGCGCATGATTTAATGGGAGACATTGAAGCGCTGCGCTGTGAATAATCGTCATAATGTTGCGCTTTCGTACCAAAAGCAATCGTCTTCCGCGAGAACTTTCTTTCGTGGCGTTTTCTAGGATAAATTAGATAATCTTGGAATTCTGATACATTGATAATACTGTTATTACATAGAAATTGAAATTAAAAAATAATAACATGACATATTTTTGATCATATTATTTATAAAATTGTGTAAAATTTGCTCTTAAATAATATCTATAATAATAATTTTTTGTGGTTTGGTTTAATTAAGCATATTTAGTCCTTTGGTGATACCTTACATCATTTTGTCACTATATTGGATATTGTGAAAAATAATAACGCATAAAAACGAATATATAAATTTTTTTTTTTCGATCGAAACATCAAGTATTTGTGATTGTGGCATTGAAGAGTTACATCAATTTATAGAGAAAATTATAGAGAAAATGCTACATTTTTAAGTTGTCATTGAGGTAATTATATTATAATTACATATGAAATATAAAATTAGTTATCTTTCATGTGTGTAATAAGATGAAACAAAATGTTCAGCAAAATTAAAAATTTGATATAAATTAATTAATTTGACTTAAATTAATTTAAATTTCAATAAAAATGTCTTTTATATAATTACCAACAGCAATCCATAGATTGCATTATTTCTATTGTAAACTGATATGTATAAGCTCAGTAACTAAATCAAAGCTAAAAAATTGTTAGAAGTAAGCACGTTATAAACCTACATTCTGATCAACCCTCTCACGAACGCGCGGAGCGGACGTAAATTTCGGTTGGGAATTCAACAGCAATATTTCATGGAGCTTTGCTGCGATGCGGGATAAAGCTCTGCTTTTCGGGGTTGTAGAGACAGAGGAGCATAGAGTGGATCCGGGATACGGAGGGTAACAGGGGACGCTGTGCGCGGCTATAGCTTGTAAGTGAATTTTATTGCGCGATTATATTGAATCTCTCCGAGCTACCAGCTACTGTCAAGCCACCCCCTCACTTTTACAACCCCTGGAGAGGTTTCTGGTACGGTGCTCAAACATTCAGCACGTTAATTCGAAATTCGTCTGCGTCACTTCCTTGCACCGACGTAAGACAGTGTTTTACTTCTTCCTTGTGTTACTGGTTACGCGGTCGCTAAGAGATGTGTTTCGCAGACTTTGCTGAGTTAAAGTGGAGATAAAATCATACCGTCTTGAAGGTATATGAAGTTAGTTAATTAGATCGTCGGATATTAGTTGGAATTTGTGAATTGCAGTAGTACAAAATATTGCAGTGTTATAATAATATTTATTATTACGCTATACAAGCTTAATTTTTACATTAATGCTTGTCATTATTATATTATGTTATTTTATTTTTTAACAAAAGAAAAAATCAACTTTCACGAATTCAACTCGTGAATATTGATTTCTTTTGTTAAAAAATTGTAACTTGATATTTAAAAATTTTTTTTTATAAAGTGTATAGTAGCATGATTATTAATATTTATATTTTAAAAATAAAAATATTTTTATTTAAAAAATAAAAACATTGAATGAACTGTTAATACTGGCTGTAGGATGATATTTGTTGTTATGTAACCGTTTTAGAAAGATATACAATACTTTTCGCGAAAAAACATGAACTATAGCCAAAACACCGTTATGAAAGTAACCGCGGCATGTTGTTTTGAGCATACCTCGAGACTTTATTTCAATGGTGAGCAATGCTTTTGCGCCTCGGGGGCGCTTTGCGATAGTCGACATCAACGGATACCAAATCGAAATCTCTGCCCATAGGGTTGTTTGCACGTTGGATCACGACCTCCATGGCAAAATTCACCATGGCTAAACCCTGGCATTCCCAACGGCACATGGCTCCTTATCGTCACAGAGATTTCTCCTTCACGAACGAGCGCATTTCTTGCGATTCGCCTTCCCTTCCGGCAAACACGCCGCACAATTTCCGCGCACGTTGTAATTTAGTAAAGAACCAGGTTGTGTAATACACTATGTACATATCTAATATTAATTCTTCAGCGTTATGCAGGATGAATCAAAATTCACACGAATTTTATATGGAATTCTTCGATCAATTTAGAATTCATTTTTGTTTAACAAAATTTTCTTTTGGGAACATTTCCTCTTACAATTCTCTTTTTAATATCCAATGTTTCGATTTTCATTAAGTTTGAAGTTGAAATTTTTTTCCATTCCACTATTTACAACGAATTAAAGAATAAGTTTTTGTATTCATTTGTTAACAACTAAATTTATAAAAAAGAAATTTTTTAAATATTTTTAACATTTTTAATAAAGAAAAAGTCTCTTTCTTCCAATACGTGAAAAATATTTCAAGTAAAAGACGAAATCGTGTAATATCACCTCGCGATTATTTCGAAGACTGAATATCGGAATTAAAACTCGGGAAGGGGTAGTCGGAGAATTAATTCATCCCGCCTCCCGTTTCGCTTTGTACTGTCCCATCTTTCTGGGGAGTAACCGGCTTCTGCTGTTGCTGCCTCTTTCAAGAAAGACCAATAAAATTGTCGCAGAGAAAGCTTGTTTCTTCCATCTTCCGGAATGAAACGACATTTCTTGCTAAACTTCTAGCTCTTTTGCCGGATCGTCTCATCAAAGTGAAGTGATATACTTATTTCGTTAGTGATTCATATATTCCAAATTTTTTTCTTCTTTTTTTTTTTAGCTCGCGGGTTTCAGCCTCTAAATGGTGACTCAGTAATTATGTAATCCAGTTGGTTTTTCAGGAGAGGGATTTTGAATTTTGTGATCAACTTTTGTATTATTTCATATTTACGCACGTGTATCCGTTTTTTTGTATTATGATTGTTAAGTGAATTCTCATATGTATATCCATCGTCATTTGCTTTAGATGAGTTTGCTTTTTAATCATTTATAGTCTACATCTTCTTTTTGTCCCTATGTAGTCTAAATCTTTTTAGCAAAAAGAATTTTTTTGCATTGCTGCAAAATCAAAAGTCACATTTTTGAATAATATATGATTATCATACAGTACCGTTTCTATATTATATTTCTAATTAAGATCTACAGTTTAATGTTGTTAATACTGGCATTAATTATTACTGATAAAAGTATATAATTGATAAAAATAATAGCATGTACACATAAAATTGTGTGTGTATTTACTTGATGTCAAGTCTATATTAGAATCGACATGATTGATGATCGTATTTAAATGCAACAGATCAGATGTGCGAGCAATTATAGTTTCGTATGATTTTTAATAAACACCGATCAGACAGCCAGATGTATCGTACGGTGCTTGACTCGATCCGATATGAAGGACCACTCGTTCGGTTTATAGCTGGTGCCACTTGTGACGCACAAAACTGACGGATGGACAGACGTGCACTGTGCGTCGAACACATATTACTTGCGGGAGTGTACCGAACAAAGCTGCGCCATTGTTTCGTGCCGTCAATAATCCACTTGCCGCGACTTGGAGGACCCGGGCGCACGGCACGGGGGCGGCACAATTGGAAAAAGGCACGGAAGAACCCGGGAAATCAGGACGCCCACCCTCCGTGAGGAAGAAAAGGGAAGACAAATCGTCGGGGTTTTGAAGCCAACCGTTCATTTAAGGATTGCGGTGCTCCTCGAATATTGTTGTTGCATTTTCGACCTATGACAGTTTTTTGCATGGTACTGTAAAACACGCTAATTATTGATGTATGCAACACTTTCAGGATAAAATATTTATATCTGTATTATTAATTTATTACATTTATCTTTATAACTGAGCCTTTACGCAAATATTATTCACATTTCTTTGTAGTTTTAATAATAGATAATATTTACATTTTTTTGGACAATAGTTTTTAAGATAGAGAAATTCAAAATTATGAAATATACAATATTACACAATACAACATATTCCCTCCCACGAAAAAAATCAAAGAGATTCTGAAAGTAAATGTAAAAAAAAATACCCGTGTCTCGGCTTCATATATCTTCAAATTTTTGTATTATAATATGTATAAAAATAATTCTCAGTTGTTTATTTTTGTATTCAGATTTATCGCATAATTTCACATGCAAAAATGTCAATTATTTATTTTAAAAATTATTATATAATTTAAAACAATTGTAAAAAGCTAATATGAAGTAAATACGATAAATTGCATAAAAAATTGTATAAAAAACGTTAACGACTTGATCTGGTAAAACGCCAAGACACGGATATTTGTTTTTGACATCTACTTTCAGAATCTCTTTGATTTTTTCATAGGAAAAAAAAAATCGATTTTTGTCGTACTGTGTTATAAGCATGGACGTATAAATATAAAATGAAAATTACAATTTAACTGAACATTTATATTTTATTTTATATTCTGTACAGTATTTTTACATGCTATAAAAAATTCAAGTTACTTCACTTGACACTGCCAACGTTCATAATTATGAAAATAGAGTGTAGTTATAGTACCCTTTTAAAGGAGTCGATGTTTCCGCACCAATTTTCTTGGAAAGAACTTCTCAGAAAAATTGAGAGAAATCCTCGATCTTCCAGTTCCATGCAGAAAACTTCACGGGCTACTCAACGGGACGGAAAGTAGTAATTTAGACCTAATATTTAACAATCTGCGCAAATATATTTTACTAACTCTGCTAATACAATAAGGTCATCGTTTCCTTTTGCTCTCAATGTAACATTCAGTCGGCAAAACGAAAAAAATGAAATTGGAAACAGTGATTTTTGGCACATCGATTTGCGTAGAAAAATATTTTTATCTCTTGTAATTATTTAAGATTAGAAGTATACTTTATATTAAGTACATCTTAGGTGTGTTTAAGAAAATAAAATTTATATTATACATAATCTTATGTACTGTAATGATTTGTTATTTAAACTAAAAAAGTCATTACTATAAGTTTTCTCATAAAATCTCTAATTCGAAGTATATTCGATCAATTTTAAACATACAGAAATCGCGAGCATTATAATTGCTCACTAATAACGAGAGATCTTTGTTTTTATGGCAAAACGCCGGGAATTAATCCGTTTGTTTTTCGAGACGTCCAATCGCCAAAATGATAAGCAAACAACCAGAGCGCGCGTCGAATTCCCGCCGCATCATGGATATCGGCATTGCTATCATGGCAGGAAGAGGATCCGGAGCGTCAGCAATCGAATGATTAAAGACGGCTTCACTTCGGTTACTCTGCCTTGATAGGGCGAAACTCCCGACGGAAATCAGAATCGCCGACCATCCTGGCGGATTCCCTCTTTCTAGATACCAAGATTTTTCTTCGTTTTCATCCCTCTCTTTCCTTGTGTCTTTCCTTTCTCACTCCGACTTAAGTCTTATCTCCCCCTTTGCTAGAACCATCCCCGAGTTGCCCAGCCATCCAAGTTGGAGTTCCTTCTAAACTCTCTGCATCCCTCTCGGCAAACAGCGGGCTGCTCCAAGTATCGGAACAGAGCTCTGAAGTATGTGTACATATATATACATATGTGCAAATATATATTATATATAAATACACATATATGTACCTATATATATTTTTTTATATAAAACATGCGTGTGCGTATTGGGGATGAGTGCTCCGCGCTTGGGCGAAGAGAAATATCGATTTATAAAAGCTCGCCAGCAAGAATATGCAAATCAGTACATGCTTTCATCTCTTGCATATTACATAGAAAATGATAATCATAATCAATGATAATTACGCCGTCAATAACATGTAACATTTACATATATAACGTAGTTAAAATAAATATAAGTTCTTTAATTCTGTGTGTACGAAATATAAGAGATATATCAATCGGGATACTATATATATACAAAACAAAAGATGAAAAAAAATCTCTCGGAAAAAATTAAACATTTATAATTTCAAATATTTTATTGTACAAAACTGTGCTCCTTGTATAAATATGTATATATGCAATGAAGCTTGTCATTCGTAATAGATGCATCAAACTTCAGTGAATTTTGGCATTACATTCTTCAGGATTGATATTATGAATTGATATTATGAATCAGTTGGTTATGTCTGGTTATAACGAATATTCTCGTAATAAATCACACTTTAACAAGAATGGTGCGTCGATCTGTCTTGGTTTACGATCTGCTTCGTACCGAACAGCCACCCGATGGCTTTTCTAAGAAGGAGATACTGACGCACATCAGCAACAAATATGACATAGCGATCGGTAAGGCTCTTCGGAGAGACATCACCGTCGCTTTACGTCGTGGTCTGGACTTTGGTATACTCGCTAAGAAGAGAAACAAATTCAGGTGCCTTTTCTTCGGAAAGCTCTTTTAGTAAATAACTTAAGCTTCTCCAGAAAAATCTCCGAGCGAAACTTATATAACTACTTCTGCAAAAAAGAGAGAGGAGAGAGAGAGAGAGAGAGAGAGAGAATAGCAGTTCTCAACATCTTCCTTTTCGATAAATCTTTCCTAGTTATTATATATTTATTTTAGTAAGCTATAAATTCCAATAATATTGCAAAAAATATCGTACTATTAATTATAATTAAAAAATATTATAATTAAAAAATATATAATTAGAAACATATAAAAATAATAATTTTTAGACAAATAATGTATAAAATATCTTTGCAAAATTAAAAATAAAATTAAAAATAAAATTTTAAAGCTATTATATAAATTATAAACAAATATCTTTTTTGTGCAATAAAAAAAATATCTTAACAAATATCTATATAAAAGTTTATAATTTTGAAGTTAAAATTTTGAAGAATTCAGCAATTATCTCAGTATCTCTCTTCAGTATTTCATAAATATATAGCACGTATATATGTGCATTATTTTGGCAGATTTAATCCTGACTTTTATCAAACTACAAATTCAAGACGTAATATACTATCAGCAACTACCAGAAAGAATACAAATACCAAAAAGAAGAAGAGGAACAGTAAAAAGAAAACAACTGACAAATCGAAGATAACTAAAAGACAGCGACAACAAAGACGATCTCCGAATCGTGGAAGAAGTACAGATCGTAAACAATCGAATCCGATACCACAACCTAAATTGCCCAGACCGCCTTCATGGTCGCCAAAAAGACGATTCCTCAATGAGGAACCTATACCGAAGGTCAAACATTTCTAAATCAGAATAGATCTCTTCAATTTTTATGAAATTACGAATATTCAATATTTGTTTAGATAAATACGAAATTGACTATTATAAAAATAAATCGATACAATCGCTAAATATGCTTATGTACCATAATATAATTTTATATACTATTTTTATTGTTAATGCCATATATTTGTGAGAAATACATTTATACGCATCATAAATCATGAAAAACAATTTAGTATAAATAAATAAATTCTCTTTTGGTCTATGTTTTAATAAGTTTTTATTTAAAAAAATGAATTGAATTATTCTTTATATTAACACTTGAAAGATAAAAAGAAGAATGAAGACAGAAATGAAAAAAAATTCAAATGAAGTACAATGATGTATTTGCGATAATACCTGTATTATGAAATAGCTTTTAGTCCCACGCAATTAGTCATGCTGACTTTGAATTCTTTGATGAATTCAATAATGCATTGCGAAAGTAACCAAATGGAAGACGTGCGTCGGTGTGAACAACCTCGAGAATCCTGCCGAGGAACTTCGACCAGTTTACGTCTTTTCAAGCCGGTTCGATGCACTGGCCATGGCTAATCAACGGACAAATCGATCCACCATAGCTTCGAAGATCCTCGCGGTACGCGGGTGCAGTTCCTTCTCGGATCATCCCACAAGATTACAAGGATCCGGGATCTTGGATTAGTCGCATCGTTTGAAGCAGTTTCGCTTAACAGGATCGCGATCTCGGCGGAAGATTAATTTCATGGGAACAGATTTGTGATCTCGAAAGATCGAGATAGATGATTTCCCGTTAATTGTATTTAACATTTCGATCGTTCGTGAAAGGCCGATAAGATTTTCTATCAATATCCGGTTTCTTTTGATTTTTCGTTATGATAATGTCCAAGATAAAAAAATTTATACGGAAGGAACAATTTTGAAGTATCTAAAAATTTAACTGGATATCGATCTGAAAATAATTTTTTTGGATCATTAAAATAATTACGTGAGAATCTCAAAATGATAAACGATCCTGCAAAAAGTTTTGATATTATAGTCATCGGTTTAAATGTCCTACATAATTATATTAATGGTTTAATAAAATATTTTTAGATCTGTATATTTGGTTAAATTTTTAGAAATTTCAGAAAATTATCTTTTCCGTGCATAAATACTTTTCTTTCTTTGTTGTCTACTAATACACTGTAATATATACTGTAATAAAATGTAATGTCACGCGAAAAGAACATTTGTTGAAATATTTAAAAATTTAGTTAGATGTAGATCTGAAAATAAATTATGAACTATTAAAAAATAATTACGTAGAACGTTCAAATTGATTAATAAAATAACAAAATTTTTTTGTAGCATTGCTCATGTTTGAGTTTCCTACACATATTTATTTTGATAGTTCAACATTATTTTCAGTTCTATATGTCTACATTTTTAAATCTACAATCTACATTTGTAAATAGTAGAATACTACATATAATAGAATTATTCTTTCCGTATGCATAATTATATTTTTATTAAATGTTATAGCTGCGATAAGTGTCATTTTCTAGATTAGTATCCTTAATTATTGTAGAAAGTTTTATACTAATTGTTTCCAATGTAACCATTGCAGTTCACGCTTCGATTTCTGTTTGTGCTACACGCCCATGAATGCAGCTCGCGTTTGGCGTTCGACTTGTCAGTAAGTAATTAGCTACTATAATTTCTCGCGTCCGCCTAATGCCGTCGGCTCATAGAATAGCAACCCCCAATGGCGATAAATATTTCACTTAGCATACATCGGGTTCTCGTAAAGAGCTGCTGCATTGTTGTGACGCAACAATGAACGGGTATATCGTAAGCATCGACAGCAACGTGCTCTTTTGTCCGCAAATTACACGTTGTGTAATATATAACAGTAGGCGCGGGCCACACTCGGGCCTCTTCTGTCGGGGACTCCTATCGGATTAAGGGTGGCGGGGCAAATTCGTAAAATCGTAAAGTGACCAACATATGTTCGACGACTGTCCTAATCAATCAGTAAATAATCAATTAGTGATCGGACAATCATACGATTCGACGTGCGTCGCTTTCGATTGAGGGTCTCGACAGAAAGGAAACGATTTGCCGATCCATTCCGTCGCTGGCCTTACGTGTGGTTTTGATTTTTCCCAGGATTAATTTCGTAATCTTTTACGAGGATTATGAGATTCTCCGAGAATTAAATTGAAATTCTGCGCAAGTTATTAACTCCTTTCGCTTGAGAGGAATATCATTAAATACATATAATCCGCTTTTAATTCTAACGAAAAAAAATTAATAATGTAAAAAATATGCTTATATTAATTAATTTATGATAATTAATTATTTTGCAATAATTAATTTTTAATAATTAAATAAAATGGATAAACACACTTCAGATTTAAAATTAGGTAAATTTTCATAGCCTTGTATTATATTTATATTGATCGGAGCTATTCCTAATGTTGGGCGTACTATAAATAAAATTCAATAGCAAGCATATGAGATAAATGAACAAAATTCGACATGGCAATGAGGTCCGAGGTTAATAACCCCGTATCTTATAATCACGCGACCGACGTGAGGAAAGGTGTCCACACAGTTAGACATAAAGGACATCGATACCTCGCATCTGCTCTCCACTATTTTTTTCATCTTTGTATCGACCTGTTATAAATATTTCAATGAACAAGTGCATTCTGAATGGGGGGAAAGAAGATGAACTCGAAACGATGGAATGCGGTCTTTATATCATTGTGCATTGTCCACCAATCAGTCGTCATTTAGCTCACTTTTCGCCGAAAGAACAGTTTTTTTTCGAAAGTTAGGCCCGTGTCATGTGAGACCTCCCGCATGCGTAGGAATAATCGTCGTTGTTCTCCTTCGGTGCACGCTGCATTTCCGACACCGCACCGTCGGAAAAGTGGTACACGCATATAGGTGCATCGCGGTGCGTTTCGTATGTCCGGACGCGTGCCGCAGGTGTTCTCGATTCTTATCGAAATGTTCGCGACTGTTCTTCATCGCGGCGCTCGCGTGGGTCGACTTCCGACACGTGTCACGAGACAGTGTTCACTTCCGGCGTGCAGAGTGACGAGCGGTTGTCAGTGTTGTTTTTAGTTGCTTTGTATTTCATTATATTGAGAAATGAAGAATACTTACTTATAGCAACTTTTAAATATGTAAATCAAAAATACGTTACATAAAATAAAAAAGAATATGAATGAATGTGCATGTAATATTAATTTACGACACATTTTATATAAAATTATCGTAAAACGCTCGAAATTAATTCTTTTATTGTTCCGTGTTAACGTCTATTTGTTGGGAGCTTAACGAAACAATGACGAAAGATTATTGATCGTAAAAACTGATAATTACCGTATTAAAGTAATCGTATACGTGTCGCAATGGGTCAGTTGATGATCGAATAAACATTAAGGGTCATACAACAAAGACAGGCCCAAGTCGTTACAAATGTCGTACCAATTAGGAGGCCATTGTTACGCGGGGTCGGTTCATCCTATTGGCGTCAACACGTGATATACACTGCAAGATATATTGCTGCCCTCCTTTTGGGACCTACGTGCACGCGCGCGCGTCACGTCCCATGAGTCATCTCACAGCTTTTAATCGGGCCTCGTTAACGTGAATAAACGCCACACGAGTCTACGCAAACTCATCGGCATCGTTAGTATCCACGACGAGTAAATATCGAAGCGCCAGCCTGAAATCGGAATCAGAATGTGCGAATCGCTGTCCGCGAGTTAAGAGTTTCGGCGTGCGTTACGCATTCTGGCTAATACACGATGAACGACCGGTTGTTGAACGAATAATAATTGAACAGATGTTAATAATTAATTTACCGTATAAGAAGGAAGAGGAATTGAAATCATATTTATGATAGCAAATGATATAATTGAGAATTATATTAGTGCTAAAATACGTGGAAAGGATTTTGATGAAGTATTTAAAAATCATTAGAAACAAATCTAAAAATAATTTTGTTGACTCAAAATAATATGTAGGAAATTCGTGTATGATGAGAGTAATGTTGCAAAATATGTTAATGTTCTAGCAATTAGCTTGAGCATCTTACATAATTATTTTGTTGATCCAAACAAAATTATTTTCAAATATCTATATGTAGCTGAATATTTAGATATCTCAATAAAATCGTATTTTGATCCGTGTGGAAATTTATTTGATTATGTAAAATGTATTTTCTGGAGCTTATTTTTATAATCCTAAGAAAGATAATGTAAGAAACTATATAAAGACGACATAAAGAACAGCCAATAAATCTGAAAATATTTTTTTATAAATCTGAATATATTTTTATCTGCACAACAATTGCAATATATTTTAAATGTTTGAATTCGATAACAACGTATTTCTTAAGACCGACCTCACATCCAAAATGATCATTATCTTTATCATATCCAAGATTAGTCTTAATAGTCATATGTTTGTTCTGCATGTACCATGGAACTTTCTCTGCATATCTTTCTTTGATCCTCTACTGAATTTATACTAAACGTATTTCTCTTCTACCTTCCCTTAAAGAACTTTCACAATGATTTCTCGTAAAATCACAATGTGAAAAGGTTTTACTAGAATTGACTCTTTCACAACTTTTTATTTTCATTTTTTTCAACCGATGGTCGAAATGACAGGACACAAATAGTTCTCTTAGTTAATGTTTTAAAATTTTGACGATAATTTTTAATTTTTATTAATAATGTACAAAATGTTGCATATGACATATTTATCATTTATTGTTGAGGCGTCGACTGTGTGAGCTTGAATTCTCAGCTTTCAAACCTTGTGAATATGTGATTTACTTCGCAATAGTTAGCGGTTCAATTTTTTGAGAAGAAAAACGTTGGAGATTTAATTTGTAATTCAATAATCCAACCGTTGTGTTAGGGGGGGAAAGATTGCTAAAGATTGATAAAGACTTAGAAATGTTCAAAGTCAAGGTTTACATATTTAATATTAAGAATTACGCTAATTGATAATTAGCGTTGACTCCTATCGCCTCCTACTACATGTTATATATTTCTGAATTTGTTCAATTAAAGGAGTCTAGGATAAATTTATTAGTTTAGTGTTATTTTGTAATTTCTCTTTTATTTTCTATTCTTATATATTATTAACTTATATATTATTACTTTTTTTAATGAATTCTCGCTAATCCTTTATTAAAATTAATAAAATTTTTGTTTAACACGACAATATTTTTAATTTGTTATGATACTTATGAGATATATGATAAAAAAGAATATAAACACATTGAACACACTTAATAAAATTATTTGCAATTCAAATAATAAATAATATTTAACAGCAATATATTTAAATATTTAAATTGTACCTTCTTGTATCTTATTAAAACATTAGATAGATTTGATAAATTATTATTTAATATATATACCGATTGTGTTACAATTTATAATATTATTAAAATACTAAAAACGTAACTCGAATGTAAAATAATAAAAGAAAGATATCACAATGTGTGTTGCGTTATAGCTGTTACCGAAACCAAGGTTGAAGAAGGCTATCTTAGAAGATTTCTCAGTGCTGAGAAGGCGATAACGCGGGCCTGAATAAACAGTAACGCCTTTACTTACCTTAGGATGTGGGATAACACCAATTGGTGGTGAGTGGAACATATATCTCTGGGATATTAGCTACGTGTTAGCAATATTAACCGCTTCAATAAATCATGTATTTAACCGGTTATAAACGGTGGCAAGCGTTATATAATGTACAACAGCCAATGATAACTATATAATTAGATGCTATATATAATTACATTACCATACGTATATGAAAGAGAAATTCTTAAATAATCAAGTAAAAAAACAAAATTCAATTTTTAAGTCTTATTTTAGTAATTTTGAAGAACAGCAATATAAATATAATTAATAGTATTTTATTTATATCATCCTTAAATACCCAAGATTTAAATACCTGTTTAAAGAAAGATATATATTCTGAATTTATTTCTTCTTTATTATACATATTTATTTCTTATTTTTCTATATCAGATTAGGTTGTAAATTCGTATCAATTCTCCATCTACAGCTTTTCATTTGAAGATAGTTAATTATCCGTGTTAATAAAAGAATGTTTCTCTAACTGTAATAATTCTATGGAACATGTGGAGCAAGATTGAGAAAATGATTGACTGGCATCTCATTCTCAGTTATATTGGCGAAAATGATACGCGGTGTGCACGATGAAAGATGGTGAAGTATCCTATGTTAGAGTGTGAGAGAAAGAGAATGTACGCGCGCCCAGAAGAGCGAGATGACAAGGAGGTGTAGAGAAAGAGAAAGAGCGACACGGATCAAGGATAGTCTTTGCCAAATACCAATATTTGCGACCGCCCTGTTGGTACCCCTGCTCGACTCGACCTAACCCGACTTAACTCAACCGATCCGGCCGCAACTCACCTCCCGTTTACCCCCTTCTACCACCCCCTCTTCTTCCCTCCTCCACCTCCTCCTCATCGCCTGTTCACAAGCTGCCTGTAGAATTGGGAACTGCCTGATGCGTCGCGACCTTCAAAAATTGTTCAGTCTTGGTTATCATGAGGAGAACTCAAAGAGAGTACAAACTAACGGTCACGTAATCTTCATAGAAGATGAAGAACCTGTCTTTAATATTTCTTCAAACTGCATTCTTCATTCATTCAGTATTCTCTTCCTTTAACTTTTCAGCCATTTCTTCTTCTTAACTCAACTAGGCTAAGTTCTATGACGGACACGTGTGAGGCACGTAGAGAGATCTAAAAGCTGCTTGTGGAATTTAAAGAATTTTCTTAGATAACAAGTTAAAAGTGTTATAACTACTTAATGTCTTGAAAGAACCGACGTTCTTTTCATTCTCGTTTAATCATCGTTATCATAAAATGATGATATTTGTTGACTTAAAAAGTTAGAAGATGATCTGGAGAATGGATAAGCCAAAAGTATAAATCATACACTTTTGGCTTATATGATCATTATATGATCGTGCAGATTTATCCCGGTATAATCGATTCTCCGTCTAAACATCATGTAGCGAGCTGCGAAATTGTCAGCTCATACAACGGTGACAACCCAGATTGATTTCGGGCGTGTGCCGAATAGTACCCTGGCCTCGATTGGCTTTTCGCCCGCGGGCAACCAGGCAGAGAGTAGTGCCGGTCATATTACGTGGTGTGTCGCGACGGTCGGCGGTGCGGGCTTCGAGCGTGGGTCGCGTCCGATGCAATAAATAATAATTAGGCGCTAATTAGCGGCGGCCATGTTGGCCGCCGGCAGTTGTTGGCGAGCCGCGGCAAGCGAGCGCCGCCGGGGAGGATAGAAAGAGGTTGGGGTGAGAGGAAGACAGAGAGGGAACGGGACGGCTGATGCGGCGAGAGTGGGCGAGGGTGGTTGCTCCCTGCGAGCGGAGGTAGGAAGAGAGGAAAGGGGGTTGGAAACGGGCGGTTTAATCACGTCACACACCGACGCGGTACATTGCCGGGGCGATAGTGCTCTCGCGTACTCCGAAGCACACGTCGACATCTATGCGTGTCTGTATCCACGCATATGTCGAGGTGTGCATTTGTGAGAGTGTGCGCGAGCGCACTTGCTTGTTCCGGACATGTTGACGATGTAGGGGCTAGCCTGTGCGGCCGTACGATAATACAACGAGCACGAGGGCGGATAGTGGAATTGGGGGTAGCGGCAGAGGGAGGGAGGGAGGGAGAGGGGGAGAGTGAGAGGAAGGGAGGGAGAGAATCTCGCAGGACGGTGATATGCGGAGGAAGAAAGAAAGAGGGAGAGAGAGAGAGAGGGGGGAGAGAGCGAGAGCGAGCGAGCGAGCGAGAGAGAGAGAGCGAGAGCGAGAGCGAGAGAGAGAGAGAGAGAGAGAGAGAGAGAGAGAGAGAGTGGCGGGGTGAACGGGTGGAGAAGTAGTACGAGGTGGTCGATTTCACGCGGTCGATTGCTGGACCTGCAGCTCCACCCCCATGGAGGCCGCTTTTGGCCATTCGTCGGCATACGCTCTCAACATCGTCTTGCCGCCTTGTGAAGATTGTCCGACGATTCTATGCGCGCGCGCGATGTCGATACGATTAAGTAATATATATATATATATATATATATATATATATATATATATATATATATATATACATACATACTAATAAGAGGATCCGTTAATTATTGAATCTCTCCGAATCAAGAAAACACAAGAAATTAAATATATTACAATCTTTAAGTGCTAATAATTTGTAAATAAAAAAAATACAAAGAACTTGAAAAATATATAAGTATATACATCACATATTTTCAAGCATATACATTGATTATTAATTCTGTTTGATATCATGTTGTCATTGTTGGATTAATTTTTGTTGATTTAATAAGAAGATTTTTCTCAGTGATAAAACATTTTGGAGCTTCAACGAAAACATAAAAGGAGTAAATTAAATTAATACATGTGAAATAAGAAATATCTTCTGTATTTTTCTATGAAAAAAACAAGTTCAAAAATAGATAGATCTTCTTAATAAAAATTAGTTTACATGACAATTAGCAATCTAAGTTTTCCATTACTATTTATATACCATCTTTGCAAAATATAAAGCATTATGTTAACAAAATAATCGAATGTTAGATATTGTTTGTCACTTGATATGCACGGGGCATATCTTCTTGCTGAAAGAATTGTTAAATCAATGCGAACGTTCCTGCTTTTACCTGTAAATCGTGTGAAACTTTCGAGTTTCTGTAAATATTGAAATTGGTTGCGGTGTCCGATGCGTGCTGCAAGATTCTTCTTAAAGGAAAGACTCGAGGTCTCATGTACGACGCCATTTGCGTCATCGATGAAACGCCGACAATCTATTATACAAAATTAGATAAAGAGTACAAAATTAAAATCAATTTGATACTTAGCTAATTGGTAATTTTACTGTATATATCATTGATAGGTATATTATTGCAGCGATTACACGCTCAGTCAATTTAAATATTAATGAATTCTCACATCCTGAGGACATAATCATCTTTTATTCCTCTTGGCATATAAAGTGATTACT